>Ga0209727_1000030_pt1 | contig 192167 bp, 206 predicted proteins | sample RifGroC1_FD_183995 | JGI IMG/M metagenome (GOLD analysis project Ga0209727, IMG submission 183995) | Groundwater microbial communities from Rifle, Colorado, USA - Groundwater C1 (SPAdes) (version 2) | ecosystem: Environmental > Aquatic > Deep subsurface > Groundwater | place: Rifle, Colorado... | reverse complement strand
ATACATTTTTGTGCCGAAATTCATGTGAAAGGCGGTGATTAACCTGAAAAACATACTTTCAATTGCTGTAGCTACGGTTGTTCTTACTTCGGCTGTATTTGCAGCCAAACCGGAAAACCCGGGTTCCAACGGTAAAGCTTACGGACATCTGAGTAAAGAAGATAGGATGGCAGCTATTATTGCGGCTAAAAACGCAAAAGTAAGGCCGGTGACCAAGGCATATATGTATCCCTCCGACACTTCTAGCGCATCTGATGCACGCTATGACTACGACGAAGACGCATGGGGAATGTTGTTAGTAAAACACAAAAAGGACGTTGTTAAATTTCACGGACATAATCTGGCGGCAAATAAGGAATACACCTTGAAGTACGACGGTACTGAGATTGGTAAAGCGACATCGAATGACAAGGGAAACCTGAAAATTAGCGGTTCGTTTACTGTTTCTTGGGAGGACTACGACGTTAAAGAGTTTACACTCAGCGCCGGTGGCGAAACGGAATTACAGTCGAGGCTTATAAGGCTTCGTAGCGCGGAGAACGAAGACTGAGGGTTTGACTTAAATACCCGCCCGGATGGTTGCCCCGGACTGTCCGGGTATTTGTTTGAGTGCGAGATTTGGCAGGCCCGCCAGGGCTCGAACCCGGAATGTCTCTTTTGGAGAGAGATGTGATGCCAATTTCACTACGGGCCTAGAAGAATATACTTGGTCAAGGAATTATAGATACATTTTAATTCATGAGCAACCTCTGCATCGTAATAAGCTATTCTAACACACCCCTTATAGCCAACTCGCTTGTTTATCCCGGTGTGTGGTTTTACATACGTTTTATTAAATCTGTTCTTAGGCACATTTGTAACTTTCGACCAAAAATTTAAAGTTCGTGCTTCGCTATGGTGCTCATGCAGATGCATAATAACCCTTAATTTAGTTTCATCTATTGGGTAGACACTTCGCAACAGCGACATAAACACCTTCACCATCTGTGGGTCGGAGTTGGTGAAATGAAGAACACTTAATGATTTGGCGCCTTCTGCCCAGAAAAGAAAGGCACAGAGACATTTCAGAAAATGTTTATCTTGCGCTTCTCGGCTGACATATGTTTTTAAATATTTTCTTAAAAGTCGATATCTATTAGAACGTAACATTTTTCTGGTAGTGCGATATCTATCCAAATTTCTGTACCCCATCTCACACCTTTGCTTGAGGCGTCTTTGCGCCGCTGTGTCCAGAACCGCACTCCTTACCCAGACCGAAGCAGTACCCTTTGCAATGCCAAGTTTTTGGACAATTTCATTAATGGAATAACCTTGTTTCCTTAGTTCCAGCGCCTTTTCTTTGTGGTCCTTGGAATACATATCCGCATTATATTTTGGCGCGCACCGGAGTCAACGAAAAATATTCTAACGAGCATGTGTGGCGTGGGGTATTTAATGGAGCCTGGGGAGAGAGTCGAACTCTCGACTTCTTCCTTACCATGGAAGCGTTCTACCACTGAACTACCCAGGCATATTATCTTGGTCATTTTAGCTTATTAGAACTGTGTAGACAATCATTCTTTTTCGAATCAAAGGGGGCTTTATTACGCTAAAATTTTTACCATTGACACACTCCTTCGACAGAGAATAGACTTAAATCCCAGAGGATGAAAAAACGCTGGGACATAAATTCTAATACAGGAAACTTTGGAGCCGAAAGGCTCCTTCCCATTTTTAAGGGGGAAAATTGAGATGAACTATCGGGAAACATCGAAGTTTTTTGAGATCGCGGAAGAGATGGTGACCCCCAAAGAAGATTTGTTGCCGGGTTTAGTAAAAAGCACGTTAAAAGAAGAGACGTTCGAGCAGATAAATTTGTTAAAGTCGCCGGACCACACCTCGGCCCGAAGTAAGAGCAAGGTTTTAACAGGCGAAATGAATCTCCGCAAACTTTATAAGGATTGGCCTGAAAACGTGCCTAACCCTAAAATTGTGTCCCTGGCAACTGAAGAAGGTTTGTCCCTTTCCGTCGGAAGATGGACGGTAAAGCCCGACGGTATAAGCTTTTTGCCTTCAAGATTAGATCTCGGAATTCCGGCTCAAATAGACCTGGCTACGCTCACCGAATATCTTGTTCAGACGAAAGAATTCAGGGAAATATTGATTGAGGCTGACGGACACTTGGAAAAGCATCTGGCCGTGACCAACTTAATAAGCGATCCGAAAGTAAACCTCCAGGATGCGATATATTTCTTAACAGGTAAGACTGTTGTCTCTACTCAGTTACACATACGTCATCAAAAGGACGATAACCCGGAAAATCCTTACGGTAGGGTAGCAGTGGCATGCAATTTAAGGGACGAAGGAATAGACGCAAAATGTGAATATGTTTGTCTGTGTGACGCGGTAGCAGGAGGTTTGCAAATAGTTATGGCCATGGAGGCCTATGAGAAAAGTTTTAAAATTAAAAACGACGGGTCTCATTGTCTAAAACATTTTGTGGTTTTTGCACCCATCTGCAGTCTTTCTGGAGCTGCCGTAATTTCAATAAGGGCGGCGATGATGGGAATAAAAACCACGTTTTTCGGTTCTGCGGGCTCCATGCTTCACGCTATGCCGCCGGACAGGTATATGTGCCCTTTTTACTACGGCGATGGCGCAGAACACCTTACCCCCGAACCTGCTGTTATGAAAATACAGGAGTATATTTTTGGGGACGCCAAGGATAAAGTATGCCTTTGGTGCAACTGGGGTGCCAAGAGGTTTGCCCCCTGGCAGGCTTTGAAAGACTCTCAGGAGGAATTAAAATCCTACGGCCTAAGTAATGAATCAGTTTTAAACAAAGCAAAAACACTGACGCCGGGACAGGTCAAAAAATTCGGACTTGACCCCTCAAAATTGGTATCCACAGCAACAATTTACGAAGCGGTAAAGTACGGAAAATTAGAGGAACTTCGCAAATTTTTAAAAGTCTAAATGGTGCCGAGAGAGGGATTCGAACCCCCGTAGGCATAAGCCAGCTGATTTACAGTCAGCTCCAGTTGGCCACTTTGGTATCTCGGCGCAGTTGAAATATTATCACTTTATGGCGACTGTGGGAAGAAAAAAAGAAGGGGGAGCCTCGCATATAAAATGTAAAGTTCCCCATTGTACGACGCGTGCCGTATGAATAATAAAAAGCTGCGAAGAAACAATGCGGATCAAATGGAACCTTAACCTTTCAGAAACTTGACAGCTTTCTTAATATCGGAAGTGTACGACAGCACATAAGTGCCTTTCATCAGGACAAAATTTGTTGAGTAGCCTTGATTTTTAAACCCCGTTTGAAACTTTTCCAGCTCGTAAACATTGTTCGCCAGTTTCACAGTGACCAACCCAAACTCTTCGGAGTTTCTTTGTAGCATTTTCGAGGTTTGTGGTACTGCGATATTCGCCGCTCCGGCATTTTGCGCGGTTTTAAACACTCGTATTTCCACTCCAAGATTGTCGTAACCGAAAGTTCTCTGTTCGCGCGGTTTATGCAACGTACTGCCTCTTTTGGATTTCATTTCTGTCTCCTTTTTTGTGCGGTTTCCAGGTTGTGCTTATGAAAATCCGGAGGGGACAATTTGCGTTTACACGTAGAAACTGTCCCCATTGCGGATTACTTCATTATCTGCGGTACCCTAAATGTTTTTTGACCTTTTCCTGCTCCCGTGTGAATTCCATCTGACCGTTCTGGTACACAAGTACGTAATTGTAGAAGATGTCCGCGTTCTTGAATTCCTCGATGATCTTTTCAAACTCATCGAAATTGGCGGCTATTCTGTGGGTTATGAAACCAAAAGTCTCGCCGTTTTTTACCAGTCTGTACGATTGAACGTAGGTGGCTGTTATTGCCTGCTGGAGGGTGTGAAATACCCTAACATCCACGGCTTTTTGAACACCTTGAGCTTTCGGGCTTGGGTCCATATACATTTCTCTCCTTTTCTAAGATTTACGGGGATTTTAGCACAATTTAGGGGAAATACTAAATGGAGCCAAAGGTGGGGATCGAACGGGGGTTAGATTTAATCCGGTACTTTCATATTTTCAAATTGCTCGTTTGCCCATTTTATGTGTTCTTCCAAGCTTTGGGAAAGGCCGAAATCAGCCCTGATTTTATTCACATTCTTTGGATTTTGAAGGGGAAGTGGTTCGGATACGCTCTTACCATCCATGTTCTTGTGAATCTGCATAATTTCACCGAAGCGCTGTTTTTTTCCGCTACGTACGAGAGCATTATCAATTAATATGGCAACTTTTTCTCTGTCAGATGTACATTTTAGTATTTCGTCGGATTCGCAAATGCTTTCGATGAATTTTAGGTCTCTTGAGTGGCAGGATAGTGTTATGAACCGGTTAACACCCGATTCACCTAATTTACAAACAAAATCTGTCCCGAGAGTGCCGATTAAAAACTTCAGAATGTTTGTGGTAATGGTATCTGTAATTTTGACAGGTAACACACCGTATTTTCCTTGGTATCTGACTTTTTGATCTACTTTAAATAGTATTGAAAGGAAGAAATTAACTATTTTGATTTTCATATAAGTTTATTTAAAAAAGGCCTGCAGGTGGTGCAAATTTCATGCATTGTGCAGGCCTTGCTGTTAATTCAGAAGCTTAGCAATCTCTTGGGCTATAGGGTGTCTGCCTCCATTTTGAACAAAAATCCACGAACCTGTCGGATTGTTCTCTAGGAAGTAGTATATACCGTCTGTGCCTAAGATAAAATCCATTGCGCTAAACTTCAACCCGAAGTTTCGGACAAATGCGACACACCTGCTTTCTAGTTCTGCTGGAAGTTCTATGCGGCTATAGATTAGTTCGCCTTTTCTCCCATCTCTATAGTCCACGTCGTTTGTTTTCCGACCGACTTGTGTAATGGAGATGGAAAACACTCTATCGCCAACCACGATTGTTCTAATGTCAAACACCCTTTCTATTTCCTCCTGAAATATTGCCGGGGAAATAGGTAGCAGGCTGAAATCAACGGGGTCCTCCAGACCTATCCTGTTGGTAAAGATTGCCAAGAGTTTTCCCTCGCTGTTTATAAGCATCTGTTTAGCTACGGGTTTAACTACAATTTTACCAACATCTGATCTGAACCTAATTGCCTCTTCGGGGCTGCTGGTTACTAGGGTTCTGGGTATGGTCATGCCTAAACACTTGGCGGTTTCAAGCTGTAGCTGTTTGTTATCCGCGCGTTTTATGCGGTAAGGGTTTGACACCCACCGGGCTTTTTCCAGGAGTCCGTACAACTGGAAAACCATTTCTTCTCTGCACGCCCTGTTAAGCATCTCGTACGATCCGGCTTTTTCTTTTGTGTAAAAAAGGTTGGCGATGCGAAACCATACGGAGGTAACGCTGTCAAGATCGAGGTTGTCCAAAGAGTGTCTGAATTTGTTTCCATTCCACTCATAGGACAGTTTTGGGAAGGGTATGTCATCAATGTTCAGGCGTACAATTGGTTTGTCAATGTACTTTGTGACTTCCTGGAGCGTACGGTCGTTTGTGAGAGTGATTACTAACAGGCACACGGCATTACTCTCCTTGTCGGACGTACAAAAAAAGATGGGGAAGGTCTGTGGTGGTAAGCACTTCCCCAAGGTAGCGACGCTCAGCAGGATTCGTAGTCGGTCTGTGTCCCGCTGGTATCGGCGTCATAAGTACACTTGCCATCGCATGTGGACTCGTCCGTTCTTTCAAGAACAACAACAAATTGCTCGTAGAAAGACATTGTAACCTCCTTTCTTATATATTCGATATGTACCAATTCTGAGTGTATTGTATCCCAAGCTTTTGTCCTGTCAAATGTTGTGGTGGCAAGGTTTTCTCCTAATGAGGTTGCTGACCTTGGGGGTAGCCTTCGCTGTAGTGGAATCCGCGCACAGGCTTGTGTAATTTGAGTTTTTAAATGGAGCCAAAGGTGGGGATCGAACCCACAACCTGCTGTTTACAAAACAGCTGCTCTACCATTGAGCTACTTTGGCGAGTGTAACGAGCCAATGAGCGATGAAGTCGCACCTTTGGCGAGGCGAAGCGGGCCAAAGACTAATGACTTTGGCGAGTGTAACGAGCCAATGAGCGATGAAGTCGCACCTTTGGCGAGGCGAGGATAGCATAAACCAATAGATTTTAGCACGAAATTTTTTGCAATAGAAAGAGTTGTTGTCCGCGTATGCGGAGCGATCCTGTTTACGTAATCTTTATATTTGTTGTAGAATCGGGTAAATACTTTTTTCTATTCATGTAAGTCCAAAAGGAGAGCGCTAAATGAATACGAAAGATGGTGACCCACTTAGGAAGAGTGCTGTTAATTATAATACCGGTGTTTCTAATACCGGTAATAATTGGGGCGTTTCTACACCGATGCTATGGCATGAATCTTCAAGCATCAGCATTGCGGTCGACCACTGCTTGGGTTGTCAATGCCTGGATTCAGCCTGTCTTCACTGCCGCCACAAGCAGAACAGAAACCATAACGGACACTGACCTTAATCAGAAAAGGAGCTAACCATTCAGGTACCTGAAAAGTATTTGCCTTATTAAAGCCGGAGGAACTGTGAAAATTTTTTATAAATTCACAACCTCCGGCGTAGTTTTTCCGTCAAAAAACCCTATATTTCTCAATCGTTGACACAGCAACGGCATGTATGGTTTAATTCACTACGTTATGTCAAGAATATGCGACTTTTGCGGTAAAACTTATCAGCAAGGAAACTTGGTCCCGAGAGGGGTCGGTAACCGTGTTACCAGAAGAACCACTAACAAGAGAAAAGCTAATTTAAGAAGTAAAAGGCTTGAGATTAACGGCCGAATGGTCAGAGTCACTATCTGTGCCTCCTGTCTGAAAAGACTTAAAAAAGACATTAAAGAGGCAAATTTGGCTTTAGTACAGGCGCAAGCACAGGTAGCCGCCTAAACGAGATATCCGTTTTCAAACTCTTTCCACGACATCATTTTTTTCCCTTCAATTTGTAAATTATCAATCGAAATTTTATCTTTTTCCGGATGCGCGGAGTATATTTTGACCGCAAGCCCGCCGTCTACGTGATCCCTGAACTTAATTTTTCCCTGTGAAAGACACCCGGCTTCCTGAATATCTTTCAGGTAAGTCCACGCAATAGGCCAGGGGTTAAACGCCCTAATTTTTTGGTCGATGTTTTTTGTATCATTTTTCCAGTTAATAAGCCCGTCCTCTTTAAAAACGAAGGTATTGTGAGGATGAGTTCTGGAGAAGGTGTAAGTAGCGTTGTCTTCATCCTGGGGCATGGGCTTAATACTTCCTGAGCAGTACCCAAGAATAACATCAGGAAGTTTGTCGGCGGCAACGTGGAACAAAGTTTCGTAAAGTTCTCCCGACGTTTCGGTTTGGTTCATCTTATAACCTATCTGGCTAAGGATATCACCCGCATCCATACGTTTGCTAATAAGTTGATATGTAATTCCTGTTGTTTCGTCCCCGTTTAATATCGCGAATTGTACAGGGCTTGCTCCCCGGTATTTGGGTAGAAGAGAGAAGTGTATATTAGTCAATTTTCCGTCAAAAAATTTAATGATGTCTTCCGGAATCATGTAGCTGAAATCCGCGACTACTCCGTAGTCGGGCTTGTATTTGTGAAGGTCTTCTATCACCATTCGCAGGTCATAATCTTTCAAGGACCTTATTTCCACATACCTGACACCCTGTTCCCGCGCCCACTTTTTAACCGCGGTTTCTCTTGTTTCGTGGTTTCTCCCCACTTTGGTATCGCTTTTAGTAACACACAAAACCAGGCTAAACTCTTTGTGAAGACTCTCAAGTATGGGGAGCGACCTGTCCGAAGTTCCGAAAAACGCGACTTTTAATTTTTTCACTGCCCCTCCTGTGAAAATAAGGCGTCCATTTCCTGCTCGGTTATTACGCCCCCAACCACTCTGTCCGTAAACAAAACGCCCTCCAAGTGGTCTATTTCATGCTGAACTGTCCTTGCAAAAAAATCCTGAGCCTTAATTTTTATGCGTTCTCCCGAAATGTCCAGAGCATCTACTTTTATTTTTTTGTAGCGTTCTACCTTTCCGTAAACATTTGGGACGCTTAGGCACCCCTCGTAATCAATTTCGGTTTCTTTGGAGGTACTCACTATTTTAGGATTTATAAGTACGTAATCTTCGTGTGTGTACTCGCCGTTTTTGGCGGGGTCGGGAAAAAAATTCCTTACAACACACATCTTTTTTGAAACCCCGATTTGTGTAGCGGCGATGCCGGCTCCCTCAGGGTCTTTTGCCACTTCTAAGGTATCCAGCAGGTCCCGAGCAAGCTTTTTTTCTTCTTCTCCGACCTTGCTTACCTTTTGAGCCTTGTTCCGTAACACGGGGTCAGGTATTGTAACTATTTGTCTGATTGCCATGCCTCATATTTTACCACTATTAAGGGATTTCTATGTGAGTGGGGCAGTTGAGCGTACGTGTTGTGTTATACTCGAAAATGTTACTCTAAGGTAAATATGAAACTTGTAATTGTTGAGTCGCCTACAAAAGCAAAGACGCTGTCCAAGATTTTACCTCAGTCTTACAGCATAAAAGCATCGATGGGCCACATCAGGGATCTCCCTAAAAGTGGTTTAGGTGTGGATGTTGAAAAAGATTTTACCCTCACATACGAAGTCCCTTCCAAAGCAAAAAAAGTTTTGACAGATTTGAAAAAAACTGCGAAAGAGGCGGAGGAAATTGTTTTAGCAACTGATCCTGATAGGGAAGGGGAGGCGATTGCATGGCACCTGGAGGAGCTGTTGCGCGGAAAAAAAGACACAAGAGTTTTTTCACGCGTTGTTTTTCACGAACTAACTAAAGAAGCAATTAACGAAGCGTTTAAAAATCCCGGAAAAATAGATTTGGATTTGGTCGACGCCCAACAAGCACGCAGGGTGCTGGACAGATTAGTGGGCTACAAACTGTCCCCATTACTTTGGAAGAAAGTTATGTACGGGCTGTCGGCAGGCCGCGTTCAGAGCGTTGCTGTGCGGTTAGTTGTTGAACGTGAAAGGGAGCGGCAGGCATTTAACCCCGAGGAATACTGGGGGGTTTTGGGGGAATTTCAAAACGGCAGCAAAAAAAAGATTCGGGCCGAGCTTTCGGAGATAAACGGCAAGAAAGTTGAGATAAAAAACGGAGGACAGGCGGAAGAAATTAAAGCCGGGGCGTTAAAAGGAACTTATTCAGTCATCTCATTAAAAAAATCAGAGCGAAAAAAGAACCCATATCCCCCTTTCAAGACATCCACTCTCCAACAGGCAATGGCCAATATATATGGGTTTAACGCCAAAAAAACGATGCGGGCAGCACAGGGGTTGTTTGAGAAGGGGTACATCACCTACCACAGAACGGACTCACTGAGCCTTTCCCCGCACTTTATCAATACGGCGCGCGAACTGATAAAAAAACGCTTCGGAGAGACCTATTTGCCTGCTACCCCTAACCTATATAAGACAAAGTCAGCTAATGCTCAGGAGGCACACGAAGCAATTCGTCCTACTTCGGCACATGCAGTGCCATCAAAAAGTATAGGGTTGTCAGGAGATGAGTTTAAAACATACTCGATAATTTGGTTAAGGAGTTTAGAATGCCAGATGAATCCCTCCATATATGAACAGACATCTTTATCTATAGGTTCGGATGAGGGGTATATTTTTAAGGCTTCGGGATCCACAGTGTTGTTCGAGGGGTGGTTGGCCGTCTCAAAAATGGTCGGAGTAAAAGAGGACGAAGAGGAAACCTCTAGTATTCTTCCGGAATTAGTCGAAGGAACCAAAATGAAGCTTCTGGAGATAAAAAATGAACAACATTTTACCCAACCTCCGGCGAGATACAACGACGCTTCTTTGATAAAAAAGATGGAGGAAATGGGAGTCGGACGACCTTCGACTTACGCGCCCACACTTTCCACCATTCAGGACCGCAAATATGTGTTACGTGACGGTAGATATTTTTACCCCAACGATGTTGCTTATGTGGTCGTTGACCTTTTAGTAGAGCACTTTCCGGAAATTGTCGATTATAACTTTACAGCCCTGATGGAGGAGAGTTTGGATAAGGTTGCGGAAGGAAAAGTACAGTGGGTTCCGGTAATACGCGAATTTTATAAACCTTTCGAAAAGAAAATACTCGCGAAAGACAAAGAACTAAATAAAAGGGATGTGACAAATCTGGGTGACAGTGAAGAAAAATGTCCGGAATGCGGCCGTGTTCTGGTTTTTAAACTAGGCAAATTCGGCAAGTTTTTAAGCTGCTCGGGATACCCGGATTGCAAGTACGCCAAGCCTTTAGAACCACTAAACGGTGTCGGCGGGGAAGATGAAGATTTTGGAAAATGCGATAAATGCGAAGATGGAATAATGGTTTTGAAGCAGGGAAGATTCGGAAAGTTTTTAGCCTGCAGCAATTATCCGAAATGCAAGAATACTAAGCCGTTTTTGGATAAAATAGGAATGAAATGCCCGCAATGCGGGGAAGGCGAGGTAGTAAAGAAAAAGTCTAAGTGGAAAGAGTTTTACGGATGCAGCAGATACCCCGATTGCGACTGGAAGAGTTGGAAGAATCCGATGGTTGTGGCAAGTGGGAATGGGGAAGATAGCGAGAAAGAGAGTGGCGATTCAATTGACAGTTTAGTTTAAAGTTTTAAGAATTTTTCAGTAGCTTATAGCAATTGTCATATTGCATTGTTTGTGCTAATATCCAGCCACGCGAATGCGTTAGTCAATCAGACAAAATACTCTTAGAAAGAGGAGGAGAGAAAATGAACGCCAGAAACTTAAAAGGACTTTTGGTCCTGGTCTTGGTGGTTTCTTTAGTTGGTGGTTGTAGAGGATGCGATGTTATAAAGCCTACTGCTGTGTCAGTAGTGCCGTCGTCTACTCCAAAGCCTGTAGTACCCGCTGCAACCCAAACACCAACTGCAACCCAAACACCAACGGTCAAACCGACTGAAACCAACACACCGACGGTTACGCAAACACTTGAACCGACGGTTGTTCCTACCGCGCTTTCGGCGGAGGGATACACATTCTTTGGAACCCAGCTTAAGTATTTGATTGATACTTCCGGTTGGGACTACAAGCCTTTGAATTGTGGGGCTGATGTATTTATAGGCGAAAGGAATGTGCTAATCGCAGAGTCGGGCGTCTGTCCCAGAATAATCGTTCCTGTTGCGGATAGAGCGGACGGGAGCTACCTAATTGAGGCAGAATATTGGTGGTTACCGTCGGATGGTACCAACAGCACGGCAGTACCTTTTGACCACAGATTCTATGTATACAAAGGAGACATGATAGACTCTGGGATATCCTGGCTGGATTTGGATGAATCCTCTACTATAGAGGCAATTGCAGGAGGGTATAATTTCGTTTGGGAAAAATCATTGGAAATCAGTGCTTCTATTGGAACGGAGGTGTTTCTTCCAAGCCCTGTGAAAATTTTCCCGCTCACTTCTGCAGAGTACCTATCGGTGATTTCTCGCCCGGATCTTTTTCCTCAGTATTTGGAATCTGCGGTTCAACCGAGAAAATAAAACGGCCTTTTTGGGGACAAGTTAGTGCTTAACAACACTGAACGGTTCCCATTTTTTTTTGCTCTTGATATTTGGTGGCACCTCCGTACATAATTAATCTATGAAGAAATTTTTGATAGTATCTCTAGCGTTGTTTTTTACTGTGGCAATCTTTCTGTTTGTTGGTTGGTTTCTTCTACAAAAATACCCCGGACTGACAAGAAAAGACGCCGGTAAATTTGATAATGCTTCAAGCGGGAGTACTTTTTCTAAATTTATTGCAGAACAGCCTTACGTATTTGATATCGACGTTGGTTCCTACCCCGGGGATAAAATACTTAACATTGGGGCAGAAGAGTTCTATGAAATTCAAAGTTCTAGAGAAACTTCTGCACTTCTTGATAAAACATACAAGTTTTATTTAGTGGCTGCGATTGAAGATAGAAATAACGGATTAGTGACTCTTTATGAAGAAGGCACAGATTCGAAGAGGCGTGTCTTTAAATGTTCGGGCGACAGGGTTTTTGCAATGAAGAATAGGAATTTTTCCTTCATTTCTTCAGGATTTGATTTTATGGAGACATTGAGTGTAGGTGACCGTGTTTATACCAAGTGTTTAAATAGTGACTGTACAACGCTGGGTCCGGATTGTATTATTGTAAAGGAGATAGAGTAACGGGTGTTTTTATGAAAGTATATTTAAAATTACTACTTTTTTATGTTGTCTTCACGATACCATTTGCTGGGGGGTTTCCCGCTGTTTCAGCTGCTACGTGCAGTTCAACCGAATGTTCGGGAGTTAAAGTTGAGAACGGTCTTACTTACTATGAATATGCGTGTGCTGGAAACACATATTGTTGCTACGCTGAGGGGTGCCCTAGCTGGGATTGCGTTGCTAGAGGTTGTTGCTGGTACTCAACAAGCGACGGCGCCGGTATGTGTAACACGAGAGCTACTTCCGGTTGTCCCGGATCATATTATGGTATATCGTGTACCATCAATGCTGCGGATGAATGCAGACCGTGCGGGGGTACTACCGGTGGCGGTGGCACAACATACGGTAAAATCATCGGCCGCATATGGAATGATGTAGATAAAAATGGCACGTATGGCGGCGTATCGGAACTATGGTCCAATACCGCTACAACGTGTTCTACATACAAAAACGATTCTTTCAATATCCAGGAAGCGGGAACCAATAGGTTAGCTAGCTGGGCCTGCAATACCGAATGGGGTGTTCAGGCAGCATACTACACCTCGTCTGATATAGTTATCGGCTCAAAAACAATCACCCTAACAGGACTTCCTTCCGGTTATGCGTGCGGTAGCTGGTCATTTTCCAAGACCGGCGACACCAGCACCACTGATGGCACAGGATGTGTCACAACAGCAGTTCCGATTATTGAGGGGACGAACAACCATCTATGGTGGAGAATTGTGAAAACTAATATCGCCCCTACGCTTAGTATTGTGCCCTCCAGCGTTTCTTACTCAGGATACGCTTTGCATCCGCTTAAGATCGTTGCGGCAGATGGGGAGCCGTACGGCAGTTTAAAAATATCTACGTCACTATCACCACCCAACAACGGGTGGCTTCCTGAGGTTCCGGCGATAAGTTTCCGTGCTTACGGTTCGACCGGCGACGGTATTTGGCCAATTGCCAAGATTTATGGTTGGAACAAGAGTACGGGCAGCCGCGTCGAGCTTAAAACTTTTAATATCAATACCGCAACTCCCACTGACTACTGGTTTGACGTTCCTTCTCCCGGTTTATACTCTTTTTTTGATTTGGAATTTACAAATGACTACAACGGGGGTGTGGGAAAGGACGTAAATCTTTACGTTGATAATCTTACCTACATTGCGGATAACATGTTTTATCAGACCCTTTACAAATTTGAAGCCGAGGATGCAAATCTTGTCCAGTACGATCGGTACCATCCTGACGACGGATACGGGCTGGTAAGCCCAAGTACAGCTACATCATCCGTGCCCGGCGCAACGTATGCGGTGATGGCCTGGAACGGCGCATTAAGATTTCCTGTTGTCTGGCAGTCTCCCACAACGGCGATAAACGGAAAGATTAATTTCACTGTTACGGATGATATCGGTGCTTCACTTTCCAAGTCGGTTCCAACAACGCCTATCACAGGTACTGTTACCGGAAAGGTTTGGATAACTGCAAATCCTGCAGTATGTACGGCCTCTCATACGCCAGTTCTAACTACAGGTATAGTTACGGCAACTGCAGGCGGCACAAATCTATCGGCACCTTTAAATTCTTTCGGTCAATACACTGTAGCCGGTTTGTTTGGCAGCATAAGCCAGTTGTGTCTTAGCGGACTGCCGGCAACCCCCGCATACCGAATTGCGTGTAGAAACGGAGTACCCGTTTCTGCCACAACGGGTTCGTGCGACTATATCTCTCCTTCACTTTCCGGAACCGGTACCACAACAATTGATATCGGCATCCGTCCTATAACGGCAAAGGGTTGGCTGGCCGCTATGGGAAGCGATCTTTACGCAAAGGATGTTGTAGAAAGTCTTCCGCCTTACACGGGATGTCCGTTTTTGGGTAACTACTATGGTATGTGTCCGACATTCACGGAGACGCATCCTACAAGGATACCGGATCACTACGTGCTTAACTACAATCCTTGGGTAGCAACTCCCGCGTCCTCAACCGTATTTACGGAAGATGATGTGGTATCTCTTGGTCCTTCTTTGGACGAGCTGTCGGAGTCAGGGGTTTCTGCGACCCGGGTCGGTTCAAAGTTTAGAGAGAAAAACAAACAGTATTTTTCCTCTTTTCATAGTCTGATCGACACACTAAAAAATGCTCCTACCGGTACTTACAGTGCCACATCCAGTTTAAGTAACCGAACTTTTACAAAAAATTCAATAACAATCTGGAATGCCGGTACGTCGACCATTCCTGCTCCGGCCATCGGAAACTATAGTTATACCGTTTCGGACGGTTTGGCCTTTTTAGTCATTCCAAGAAACGGTCCTTCCACTAACGCGATTAACATAAACAAAATCACAACCTCAGGTGCGGGGCGTCTCGTGATTCTTGCCGATAGGGACATAAATATCGGCAGTTCTGCTGTAGGATCTTCCAACAACCTTAAAAACGATACCGCGGATATTCAGGCATCCATTATTACAACGGGTAACGTCACCGTAAACAACTATCTGTCAGCGTCATCTTCCGCAGGGACCGTTATCATAGAGGGCCCTCTTATTATCGGGGGAGGAACGGGAATGACGATAAACAGATCCCTTGGAACAGACAATGAATTTAGGCCTGCGGTCTTTGTCAGATTCAACCCGCTTTATATTACAAAACTAAACGATTTAGCTATGAAAAATACAATTCCTGCCCTAAATCCGCTTTTTACATTTGATTTTACAAGTGAGACGGAATAGGCAAGTTACTATGAGCGGACAAAAAACTTACTCAAAAACCAATATTTTAAAAAACAACGAAGGGCAGGCTCTGCTTTTTGTGGTAGTAGCCCTAACTATCTCAACGGTTATTGGAGTTTCGGTAGCAACGCGTACGCTTTCCGTGACAAAAAGGGTAGCCCAAACGGATACCCAGACAAAAGTTTACTACGCGGCAGAAGCGGGGATTGAGAGATTTGTTAATCTTTCCACCCCCGATCTTAAAGCTTTGGCAGCGGTGGGGGGTAACACGGCCGATAACTGCGCAAAGGCTAAAGCTGTTACTGCACCTAATAATTTTTGCTCGTTTACTCTTGGGAGTACTACCACGGTTGAAACCTCAACCCTTGTTAAAGTTCAGGAGATAACCTACAACGAAACCAGTCCCTCGCCGCACTACTCGGTAAAATCCAAAAACGGAATCTTTTCCTCAGTGTCGCTTTCCGGATACACCGGAAACCAGGTGACTATATGCTGGAAAGACAAGGCAGTCGAGCACACAGCCGTTTATTACACATTATGGGGTCCTACTAATTTTATTAGCAAGGCAGTGATAAATCCTACTTCCATCGCCGGCGGCGATCCACTTTCATTTACCACTACCAATGCCCTTGATGCGGTAACTTCAGGAAACAGTATCTACAGCTCATGCCACACTGTTCTTACCCCCATTGCCTCCAACCCCTACTTTTTAAATGTCATGCCTCTGGGGGGAGACGCCACAATCGGAATCTTTCCCGGAACACAGCCCATACCTCCGCAGGGGTTTCTCATAACATCAAAAGCTTCCCTTAACACCACAAGTACACTTCAGCAGCAGGTGGTCAAAGTCATAGAAGCAACCCGCACATACAATCACGTACCCGGATTCTACGATGCCGCCCTATATGTTCAGGACGATATCATTGCGCCCTAGCTTATATTGTGCTAACTTATCAATTGCCTATATCTCCCTCCCGAAAGGGCATAGGTGAGGAGCTGCGCAAAGGCAGCGCCAAAAGTAAAAGGGAACCCGCTATTAAACTCTACGCAGTTACTGTGCGGTTTCCCAACAAATATAAATTTAAATAAGAAAGTCGTACTTAACAGAAGATACTATGTCTAAATACAAAGTGCCTAAAATAGAAGATTTAATTGAAGCAGGTGTCCATTTTGGCCACCAAATTAGAAGGTGGCATCCGAAAATGGAGCCCTACATCTACACTGTCAGCAAGAATATTCATATTATTGATTTAGAGGACACCGAGCGTTTGTTGAAAGAAGCGTGCGAATTCTTAAACAAAATGGCCTCTGAAGGCAAGAAAATAGTGTTTGTCGGAACTAAAAAGCAATCCAAGGACATTATCAAGTCCGAGGCGACAAGAAGCGGGGCCATGTTTGTAAATGAAAGATGGATAGGCGGAACTATTACCAATTTTCCTACTATAAAAAAGAACCTCGATAAATTAATCAAGTACATCCGCGGCAAAGAAACGGGGGAATTTGATAAATACACCAAGAAAGAAAGACTCCTCATTGATAGGGAAACCGACAAAATGAACCTGGTTTACGGCGGTATTTTAAGTCTCGCCGAAACCCCCGATGTCTTGTTTGTCATAGATCCTAAAAGAGAGAGAACTGCAGTAAAAGAGTCCCAGAACGCAGGAATACCTGTAGTTGCTATCGTTGATACTAATGCAGATCCTACAGGCATAGACTATATTATTCCGGGCAACGACGACGCAATTAAGTCAGTTGCATTGTTAGTCCGTGCTATAGCCGATGCCGTCGAAGAAGGCTACAAGGACTTCGATAAAAAAGGTGCCGACCAAAGCAAGAAAGATGCAAAGAAGGCTGAGCCCGTTTCCGAAGATAAAGACGATATGGTAGTTACAACCACTGAAAGTCCTGTTGTCACTGCCGAGGTTGAAGAGATAGAAGAAAAGCTCGTTGTCGAAGTGGTCGAACCTAAAAAGATAGAGAAGATAGAAGAAAAAGTCGAAGAAAAAAAAGAAGAAACAAAAACGCCTAAAAAGGCTAAATCAAAAAAGGCCTAAGCATTGAGAGTACCGTAGTTACTAAACTAAATTTATATAAGGAGAAAAAATGGAACTAAACATAAAAGACATTAAAAACTTGAGAGAAGAAACCGGAGCGGGGGTTTTAGAAGTAAAACAAGCTCTGGAGAATTTTGCCGGGGATTACACCAAGGCAAAAGAAGAGTTAATGAAAAAGGTTGGCGCGAAGGCGGCTAAAAAATCTGAAAGAGTCACGAAAGACGGGTTGATTTTTTCGTATTTACACGCAGGGGGAAGAGTAGGGACTATGATATACATGGCCTGTGAGACCGATTTTGTAGCCAAAACAGAGGATTTTCAGAAGTTGTGCAAGGAAGTGGCTATGCAGGCCGCAACGGGTGATTACAGCTCTGTCGAAGACCTCTTGAATGACGAGTACATAAGGGAACCTTCAAAAAAGATATCAGACCTGTTGAACGAGGTCACCGCCAAGGTCGGAGAAAAAATTGAACTTAAAAAGTTCATTAAATACTCGGTCGGCGAAGACTGAAAACGTTTAGTTGGTAAGCCCGCGTTTTCCTGATATTATTCATCATATGAATACTTCGGAATTAAAATCAAAACTTTCCAAAGTCCATGAGTTTCTGCAGGGAGAGTTGGGGCAGATTAGAACCGGAAGAGCATCCCCGGCTCTTATTGAGAATATTGCCGTGGAAGCTTACGGAGCCAAAATGATGGTAATAGAGCTGGGTTCCATTACGGTTTCGGACTCCCAAAATCTTGTGGTAGTGCCTTGGGACAAAGGTCTTATTAAATCCATAACAAAAGCTATAAGAGAAAGTCAGGCAAGTCTTAATCCTATTGAAGAAAGTGACAGGATTAGAATACCCGTGCCCTCACTAACGGAAGAAAGGCGAAAGGAATTGGCAAAAATCGTCGGTGTAAAAGCAGAAGAAGCCAAGAACTCCGTAAGAAATATAAGACAGGACGCTATGAAGGACATTGAAAAAATGTTCTCCGATAAAAGCATCGGTGAAGATGAAAAATTCCGTCTCAAGGAAGAAGTTGAAAAGACAGCCAAAGAGTTCACTGACGGGGTAGAAGAAATAAGCGAGACAAAACGATCCGAAATTTTATCAATCTAAAGTTCCGGTTTTAAATAATGACAACTCTAATAATCTTTATATTAATACTCTCGGTTTTGGTTCTAATCCACGAGTTCGGGCATTTTATGGCCGCAAAAGCCAATGGGGTTAGAGTAGAGGAGTTCGGATGGGGGCTTCCCCCCAGGGTATTCGGGAAGAAGTTCGGAGAGACCATCTACTCGATTAATCTGTTGCCTTTCGGGGGTTTTGTAAAACTTACAGGCGAAGATTCAGAAGAGGCTACCTCCGCCAAGGACCCCAAAAGCTTTACATCGAAAACACCGTTACAGAGGGCAATAATACTAATCGCGGGTGTTTTTATGAACGTAGTCTTAGCCGTTACAATTTTCTATGTTTTTATGTTCGTGAACGGTTTCAAAACTTTCCAGATGCCACTTATATTCGATTATGATTTTAAGTTCGGAGAGACCACAAAAATCGGAACGGTGATCTCAGGCATTCAGCCGGGTTCTCCTGCTGAAAAAGCCGGATTGACCTTAGGCGAGGCGGTAACTGCTGTAAACGGCAGGAAGGTTACCGATATCACACAGTTTAAAAATACTCTGGCTGAATACAAGGGAGAGCCTGTAAAACTCACGTTAAATGACTTAAAAGACACTACTTACACAAAGATACGGGACGTTCAGGTTTCTCCTACAAAAGATGAAGCCGGAAAACCCATCATAGGTGTCTACCTCGGTGAGTCGGTGTCTATTTCATACGAGAAGCCCCTTGATAGGGTTCTTGTGGGTTTTTATCACTCCTATAATGTGATGGGTTACTCGTTGAATACCTTAAGTCAGATGGTTGCCCTTTCGTTTAAAACAAAAGACATCTCCCCGGTTTCAGAAAGTGTCTCGGGGCCGGTTGGAATTTATAATCTTGTTGATATGGTTTTGAAATACGGAGGACCTAACGCTTGGCTTACGTTGTTTGATTACACCGCGCTTATGTCTTTAAGTTTGGCGCTTGTTAACATAATGCCTTTTCCGGCGCTGGACGGCGGCAGAGTAGCCTTTGTATTGTTTGAGGGGGTAACACGTAAGAAACCCAACCCTAAAACGGAGGCTGCTTTTCACAGGCTGGGAATGTTTTTCTTGCTGGGCTTTTTAATACTCATAACAATCAAAGATGTGGTCAGGTAAGATTTGTCATTGTAGCTGCAAGAATTAGAAGCCGGTCTTTTTAGGTTATATCCCGAGCATTTTACCCGTGTGTTCTAATAGTAAAAATTTGACATAGGTAATATACTAGAAATTGACGTAATGTTCTGGTAGAATCGTTCGGCTCTCTGTTAGTTACTGGTTAAACTGTTAACATACGAAGAAGCCAAGTGCCAGAATTGTGCATAAGTACGGAAGCGCGTTTTTATTTAATACAAAGCGTTTGGAGGTGCCTACTGAATAGCAGTCTATATTAATTAGCACTAATTGATAATAGCTGCTCATCATAATGACAAAAATTAAAATAAGGAACGGTGAATCTTTGGAACAGGCCTTGAGAAGGTTCAATAGAGAAGTACAAAGATCCGGTATCCTTGACGAAGTAAAAGACAGATCTCACTATAGAAAACCCAGTGAATTAAAAAGACAGAAATCCAAGGAACTTGAAAGAAAGTTTAAATTTGAGAAACTTAGAGGATGATCTACGATAATTTAAAGGCTATGGTTTTCACACTGCAGAAGTCCGGCGACACTTTTAAGCTCGGCGTGTTGAGGTATTTCATTTCCCAGGTTCAGAACAAAGAAATAGAACTTAGAGCGCAACAGAAACCTTTGACCGACGAGGACGTATTCAAAGTAATAAGAAAGCAGATAAAGAATAGAAAAGAAGCTGCCGAACTCTTTGAAAAGGGCGGAAGGGCAGAGTTAGTCGAGAAAGAACAAAAAGAACTCGCAGTCTACGAGGAATTTGCAAAAATGTTTCCCTTCGAACTTGAACAACCGGTTAAATTTCCTCCTCATCAGCAGAAGTAAATGAAAAAAGGTCTACCCGAGAAACTCAACAAGGATGACATCGTCATTTCCGTTACCATTACCGGTGATGAGGCAGTTCAGGAGCTCAATAAAAAGTATCTCGGTAGAGATAGCACTACAGATGTCCTGTCCTTTCCAATAAATGAAAAACAAGAAGATGGGACGTACTACTTAGGCGATGTGGTAGTCAACAAAGAGCAGGCTTTACGACAGGCGGATAAGTATGGAAATGACGTTGAAACCGAGGTGTCGGAGCTTGTAGCCCACGGAGTACTGCACTTGCTGGGGGTGCACCATCACGACGATGACGAGCACACCGTTCACGGAAAGCCTGTTAATAAGGACACCGGACAATGAAAATGATTGTGGGACTGGGAAATCCCGATAAAAAATATTCAAAGACCCGCCACAACACCGGATTTATTATTCTGGACGAAATGGTTAAAGAATTATCCTGGGAAGCATCTCCGAAATTAAAATCGGAAATTTGTAAGACAGGCGAACTTTTATTCGTTAAACCCACAACTTTTATGAACAAGTCCGGAGAAGCAGTCAGCCTGGTGAAGGAGTATTACGGCATTGATTTAGTCGACATTTGCGTAGTCCACGACGATGTTGATTTGCTGTTCGGACAAAGAAAAGAGCAGGTAGGTGCGGGGCACGCCGGGCATAAGGGTGTTATGAGCATAATGGATTCATTGGGAACAAAAGATTTTAAGAGAATCAGAATCGGAATAGGAAGACCTCCCGCCGGTTCGGAACTACCCGTAGACGATTTTGTTCTTAACGATTTTTCTCCTGAAGAGCTGGAAGAGGTTAAAAAAATTGGGCCAACGCTTAGGGAAAATTCAAATTTTCTTTGATACGTAAGCTTTTTCGAGAATTTCTACGGATAAGTATAAATAGCGTCATATCAGCAAAAAGTCATATTTAAAATAGTAATGTTACGGCACGTATGGGTAAGTTGTGGGTTGTACTAACACAGGTTGGTTGTATCTGACGGGGGTGTTGTAATACAGTTATTATGTTTATGTTTTACACCAAGTACCGCCCTCAAAAATTCAGCGACGTTTGCAGACCGAATGATGCTGCTGATGCTTTGTCCAAGCAGGTGGTAAGCGGTAAAACATCCCACGCCTATCTTTTTGTGGGACCCCGTGGAACAGGTAAAACAACTTTAGCCAGGGTTTTAGCTAAAGCATTAAATTGCTCGGATGTTTCGGCTAAAGGCGACCCCTGCTGCAAGTGCTCTTCCTGCGTGGCCATAAAAGAAGGCTCTTTCGTGGATATGATAGAGATTGACGCTGCCAGCAACAGGGGAATTGACGATATAAGAGAGATCAAAGATAAGATAAAACTTGCACCGACGATGGGTAAGAACAAGGTTTACATAATAGACGAAGTCCACATGTTGACTAACGAAGCCTTTAACGCGCTTTTGAAAACTCTGGAAGAACCTCCGAAAAAAACCACATTTATACTTTGTACCACCGAGCTTCATAAAGTTCCCGATACTATAAAATCCAGGTGCCAGGTTTACAGATTTAAAAGGGCTACGATGCCCCAGCTAATAGAAAAGTTAAAAGAGATTACAAAGAGCGAAAAAATAAAAATTTCTGAAAGGGATTTGGAGAAAATTGCTCTCGCTTCCATGGGCGGCTTCAGGGATGCCGAGACTTTATTACAGCAGGTTTCGGACGGGGAAATCAGTGTCGACTCTTTAGTGGGAATGGGTTCAAAAGAAATATATGTAGAGCTGACAGACCATCTTTTGAACGGAGATTCCGGATCGGCAATAAGGATCGTGTCAAAGGTCTACGAAGAAGGATTGGATTTGTATGTTTGGACAGGCGAATATCTCAGATATTTGAGAGAGCTACTATTTATAAAATCAGGAGTAAAAGAAGAAGTGTCGGGAGCGACCTCTGAGCTTTTAGTAGAAATGGAAAAACAGGCGTCGCGTTTGTCAGTGGGTTGGATACTTAACGCCATGAATTCAATACTAGAAGAACACAAAAATATTAAGACGTCTTTTATTCCTCAGCTTCCGGTTGAGATGGCCCTGGTAAAAATCGGCGGGGGCGAGGAGTTGCGTTTAAGTTGGTGCGGTTCAGGTACAATTGAGACTCCGAACCAACCCAAACCTTCTCTCGGCACAGGTAAAACAGCGACAAAAGATGCTAAAGATGAAGAAGATGGGGATGAAGAGGGTTCTGAAGAAGATGCCGGAGAAGTTAAGGCGAAAAAGAATGCAGTCGAGGACAAGGAAGTTTCACCCATAACTTTAGAGGCTCTTGAAGAGAAGTGGAGGGAATTTATAAAAAGAAGCCGGGAACTAAATCATTCTTTGACAGCACTTTTGAAATCAGGAACACCCGTGAATGTTGAGGGTAGATTTGTCATACTAGAAGTGTTTTACCCGTTTCACAAAGAAAGACTGGAGTCACCTCAGAACAGAAAGTTAGTAGAAAAACTTATGTCCGAGATATTTGGCACACGCTTATCCCTAAAATGTATTTTAAGCAAGGAGAAACCAAAAAAACTTAAAAGCGGAGAATCAGGAAATTTGACAGACCTTAACATAGCTCCGGCGCAGGTGGTGTTTAATAAAGACTCGGTGATTGAAGCATTTGATGGCGGGCTCCCCTTAATTTGATAGAATACTCAAGTGAAACTACCCCAATCTTTAACAAGGCTAATAGAATCTTTCGAAAGACTTCCGGGCGTTGGTCCTAAAACTGCACAAAGGCTGACATTTTACCTGTTACATTTTCCCCAGGAAGAATTAGAGGCTTTTGCCGAAGCCTTAGAGGGTTTAAAGAAAAATACTAAACTGTGTTCTATATGTAAAAACGTGTCGGAAACTGATGTTTGTTCGGTTTGCGGAGACCCGGCGAGAGATAAAAAAACAATTGTGGTAGTGTCAAACCCCCTGGACTCTTTTGCGTTAGAAAGAACAGGATTTATGGGAACTTACCATGTACTACACGGCATCATAGATCCTCTCAACAATATCGGACCCGAGGAGATTTTTATTAAGGAGCTCATCGATAGGGTGGGAGCATTGGCCGGTGAGGTGTCTTTTGAAAATGTAGACAGCCCTGAAATTGTCGAAATTATCATTGCGACAAACATGAGCATGGAAGGGGAGTCGACGGCTATGTACATTTCCAAAATGCTAAAGGAACGTGGCCTGGACGGAGGAAAGGTGAAAGTAAGCCGTATCGCCAGAGGACTTCCGGTCGGGGGCGACGTAGAGTACGCCGATGACATAACGTTGGGCCGTGCGCTTGAAGGCCGTTTTGAGATTAAATAAAACTTCCTTGTTTATTATTAACGTATTCCTTCTTGCACTGTTGTGCTAAAATCGAAGTAATGAAGTTATACAACTCACTCACGCGAAAAGTTGAAGATTTCAGTCCCCTTAACACCGAGATGGTCACAATGTACACCTGCGGTCCTACCGTTTATGACTATGCCCACATAGGTAATTTTAGGACATATTCCCTATCAGATTTTATAAATAGAGTTTTATTGTTCAACGGAAACCGTGTGAAATTTATTATGAACCTGACGGATGTGGGTCACATGACAGGTGACAATTTAGGAGACGCGGATACCGGTGAGGACCGTATGGAAAAATCAGTTGCCAAAGAAGGTCGCACCGCAATAGAAATTGCTAATTATTATATTCAGAAATTTACGCAAGATTATGACAAAATGAATTTTATACGCCCCGAAAAGTTTACCCGGGCTACCGAATATATTGATGAACAAATCCGTTTGGTTAAGCTTTTAGAAGAAAAGGGTTTTACTTATACGACGTCAGACGGAGTATATTTTGATACTTCTAAATTTGAAAGTTACGGTCAGCTCTCGGGGTATACAACGGACAACGTGATGGAGGGTGCCCGTGTGGAAGTTAATCCCGAGAAAAAGCATCCTACCGATTTCGCGCTTTGGAAATTTTCGCCAATCAATGTCAAACGTTCACAGGAGTGGGCGTCGCCTTGGGGCACGGGATTTCCCGGGTGGCACCTCGAGTGCTCGGCTATGTCTTTAGCCGAGCTGGGAAATACTCTGGACATTCACGTCGGGGGAGAAGACCTGAGGATGACACACCACCAAAATGAAATTGCTCAAAGCGAGTGTGCGACGGGAAAGAAATTTGTCAGATACTGGGTTCACGGAGCCCATATGATGGTGGACGGCGGAAGAATGGGGAAGAGCTTGGGGAATGCTTATACCTTGGCTGATATTGAGAAGAAGGGTTTCGATCCCATGGTTTTAAGATACTTTTTTATGTCGTCTCACTACAGAAGCAAGCTGAATTTTACATGGGAGGCTCTACAGAGTGCCCAAAACGCCTTAAGAAGACTATACGAACTTGCCAGGGGTTACAAAAAAGAAGAAACAGCTAAACCGTCCAAAGATTACATCAAGAAATTCGGTGAAAAAATAAATGATGACCTGAATATGCCGGAAGCCCTTGCGGTAGTTTGGGAAATGATAAAGTCCGAACTGGAGGAGCCTGAAAAGCTTGCTACCCTCATAAAAATGGATTCGGTGTTAGGTTTGAGAATTGAAGAACATCTGGCGTACGATACCCCTCAAAAAGTGTTGGACGTTGCTAAAATGAGGTCTGAATACAGGAAGGCAGGAATTTGGGACAAGGCCGATCTGGCAAGAAAGCAGATTTTAGAGATGGGGTACGAGGTAGAGGATCTTCCGGACGGAAAGTTCAAGATTAAAAGAAAGATGTGAGCAGCGCGTTCCTTATTCTGTCAGCAACCATCTCACGGCGTTTATTCCTATATATTCCCTTAGTAGATTGCCGTATCTTGGCTCATAAGTAAAATCTTCAGACGGATCTTCAACATTGTCGGTTCCCTGTAGTGTTCTCTGGAATATAAATTTGTTTGCCACGAAGACCCCCCTTAATTTTAGAGTGCCTGTTTGGTCGCCTTCATCAGTATCGTAAGCTGTATAAAACGTACCATCCGTGTGGATAGCACAATTTATTTCACTTACCGTTTTCCTTATTTCCACGTCCCCCGAGACTATGAACAATACGGCAGAGGAAGGAGCCAATGTGATTTCTTTATCAAATCTTAGGTTGCCGTTTATGAATACCACTTGCTTAAAGGTGCTGGTGCCGTAACCGTTGGGTAGACTTGTGGCGCTGATTGTGAAATCACCGTTTTTAATGTAAACGCCATCTGTAGTTGGCAGGGTGTTGAAGATTTCTATGGGTGTTCTTGTGGATTCGAGTAATTCAAGATATGTATAATCCTTTATACCGGTGTTGTTTTTGACCACCCACCCCTTGGTGCTTGTAAAAAAGTTTACCTCGGAGTTACCCGCTTCAATCACACTGTCTGTATTATTATCACTTGACTCAGAAAGCATATCTATTCCCAATCTGCTTCCTACTAAGCCGCCTCCCCGTAATTTGATCCACGGACCGTTAATACACAGGTCTTTGGTGGACGAATTACCGGCCAAATCCTCGGCGTAAAACCTTACCGTTTTACAAATTTTCCAGTTACTATCGCAAAAATCTGTTTTGGGGCTAAGGAGAGTTGCGGTTACTACCCCGGGTAAAAACGGAGGCGATATCAGAGGTGCCCACGTATTCGGTTGCCACGCACTGGCGCATGACATTAAATCGGCAAAACTACCGAATTCCGGGTTTCTGTCCGTGTGGTATTGAAATTTGTCGGTAAGAGTAGATATTCCGGACGTAGTGTCGTCAACCATGGTTGTCACGTAAAGGTGATGGTCGCTTGGCCCGAACACACCTCTGTAAGCATTGGAATTACGCCAATTGGTCGGAGGAGTTTGGTCTATTTTAAATGAAGCAGTCTGAACCGGCTCAATATTTCCCGAACGGTCGACCGAGTAATAAGAAATTATGTGATTCCCGTCTGTTGATACCGTAAAAGTTGTATCCGCGGATTTCAGAGAGTTGTTTATGGTAGCACCGTCCATATATACAATACCCGCGCCCTCAAGACCGACCTCAATATATACACCGATTGCGTCCGCCACACTGACGACAAAGGGCTCTGAAATTTTTGCCCACGCGGTGGTGCCGTTAACGGTGGGGCTTTGCCCAAGTTCGGTGTATACAAAGTTATCATTTATATCTTTAGACACGGCAAATATTTTAAAATAAGCGTTTCCGAGAACGGATTCGGTTTTAAGCCATACTTCAGCCAGCATATTACTAAGAGGGTTGGCCGCCGAGTAGCTAACAGCATGATTGATAGAGTGCCAACCAGCCCCCGCAGAGTTGATCTTTATTGATGTGCTGTCGAACACGTAATTTAGAGTATTCCTACCGTATGTTGCCAGTCCGTCCTGCAAACCGGCTTCCCAATATAGTGTGTTTATAGATGAACCTGAGCTGGCGATTTCGAACGAAGGATTAGGCGCAAGATTAAGAGTGTCGGATTTTGTTACCGTTATCCAACTGCCGGAGTCTATCTTGTAATTTATTGAACCCACGCCACTGTCAAGGTCGGTTGCTGCGAGGACGATATTGACGGGGGTTATATACCAGTCGGCCAGCCCGTTCGGAATTGCGGGTGTTTTAGTTAAGGTTGTGTAAGGCGGCACTTTGCTGGCAAACACAGGCTGCTGAGATACCAGGATAAAAAGCAAAGGTAACACTATTACAGCTAGGGCAGTCTTCCTTAAATTCATCTACGTATATGATAGTTTAGGGCGGTTTATGGTGCAATGATTTATCAGATATGGTTGTGTATTACCGCCGATTCGTTTAATCTTTTTATATGGAAATGACACGCGAATCTGACAGCACATTTTCAGATCAGGAAACCTCTAATTCTACTACCGGGTTCGGAGGGGGTGAAGAGGGCGTCTCTGAAAAGGTAACTTCTATTGTTCCTGTCAGCCCCGTACAAAAACCTGATTCGTTTCAGCTTATGCAATCTGTGCTTGCTGATCAGGAAGCACGAAGGAAGCAGTCAGCGAAAAAAGCTGAGGACAGAAAAATGAAGCTGGAGTCGGAGAAGCGGGAAGAGGCAAGAATAAGAAAAGAAATAAGGGAAGGTACGGGACCGTCCGAAAAAAAACTAGACGAGTGGCGTACGGAGATCGGTCATGAGGCAGAAGAGAAGTTGCTTGAGTACTTTATGAAAATTCCCGTTGTTACGGTTGTTGATTGGGAAAACCACGAAAAAGAGGTACAAATGCCGGGAAAAGTTTACGTAGCCCGTGTCAACGCTATGCAGGACTGGAGCGGTAAAGGAGATTTTGCTCTTTCATGGGGTAAAGAGTGGATTTTGGTGGACTTAACCATCTCTAACGATTCCAGGGTATTGGCGGAGAAGTTTGAAAAAGAACGTAACGGGGGACCCAGAGTCCTGAAAATAAGCCGGACCACGCTGAATAATGCTGCTTTGGGCGGGGAATATTACCAAGATAAGGTTGTAAGTGCCCTAAGGGAAATGGTAGTTGCGTACAAAGAAGACCGTTTGCGTAAGCCCCAAAATAGGGTATAATCCATAATCACTATAGGGTAAAGGAGAGGATATGATGCTGCGCAAAGGGTATTTGATGGCCTACCTTGTACAAATTTCTGAGGAAAATCTCAAGGTAGTGATTTTAGCAGTTACCACGCACAATCCTCCTTTTGTCAAAATTTTTGATAATTTGGAGGAGGCAAGGACAGCTGTCTTTGGCATTACCGGGGCGCATCTTCCGGAATTGACTCCGATAACCAAAGACGTTTTTTGGAGCAATATCAAAGATCTAAAAAAATCCGATGAACGGTTAGCCCCTATAAATTTTGGCTCTGTCCTTAAAAGGCTTGTGTAAAAACAATAACCTTTTTGACAGATCCCTTTACCCATACCCCCGCAATGAACTTAATTATTAGGTTTTTGACGGGGGATTTTTTTGGTTTCAAGTTTGTTTCCAAACTTACACTATCCCTATATAATCACCCCATATGTCTTTATCAATAGGAATAGTCGGTCTCCCCAACGTCGGAAAATCAACATTATTTAACGCCCTTCTTAAACGCCAGGCCGCACTCGCGGCTAACTATCCCTTTGCCACCATTGAGCCCAACACCGGTATCGTGGATGTTCCGGACCCGCGCCTGAACATTCTTGCCCAGTTTGTTAGAAACGATTACGGCAATAAGGCAGGTGACAGGCAAATACCTGAAAAAATAATTCCTGCGGTAGTTCAGTTTTATGACATAGCAGGCCTCGTCAAAGGAGCTTCTCAGGGAGAAGGACTCGGCAACGAATTCCTCGGTCACATACGCGGGGTAGATGCCATCGTTCAGGTTGTCCGCGACTTTACCGACGAAAACGTAATAAGAGCAGGGGCGACCAATCCCGAAGAAGATGTTCAGACAATAAACACAGAACTAATTCTTGCAGACCTCCAGTCCTTAGAAAAAAAGATTCCAATCCTCGAAAAAGAACTAAAAACGGCAAAAGACCCTGATTCGCAGCGTAAGCTACAGGTTATAACAAAGGTGCGCGAGACCCTTAATAGGGGAGAGCTTGCCTTGTCTTTAAACCTCGAAAAAGAGGATGAAATCCTCATAAAAGACCTTAATCTTCTCACTCTTAAACCAATGATTATTGTACTAAACACGGATGAGTCAAAATTGAGCACCCAGGATACTCAGAATATAACAATATTAGGTAAGGGCGGTTTAAGGATTTGTGCCAAAATCGAGTCGGAACTTGCGGAATTTGACGAAAACGAGAGGCAATCCTACATGAAAGAAATCGGAATTACCGAACCCGGTCTCGACCGCCTGATACGCAAGGGGTACGAGCTTCTTAACCTCGAATCTTTTCTCACTATGGGACCTAAAGAAGTGCGGGCGTGGACTTACACAAAAGGAGACAAGGCACCCCAGGCGGCCGGAAAAATTCACACGGATTTTGAACGTGGTTTTATATCTGCCGAAATAGTTAATTATGCTGATCTAAAGCCATTGGAGAGCCTAAAAAAGGCCAGGGAAAAGGGTTTGGTTAGACTGGAGGGCAAGAACTACACGATGCGGGACGGAGACGTGGTTGAGTTTAATTTTAGCGTTTGAGCCGACCCCCTTGCGCAAAAGTCACTTTTTTTGTACTATTCATAAGCTCAAATGATTCTAGTTACATTAGACGTCTTTGGTAGACACCTAAACCATAATGTATATAATAGACTCGTTGACGAAGGAATTTATCTAAACATATGAAGCAATACGAAATAATGAATATTTATAAATTGGAACTCGGAGAAGAGGGGGCTAAAGAGCTTTCTTCCAAGGTCCAGGAAAATATTGATTCTAACGGAGGCAAAGTAACTGCCTCTAATTTTTGGGGAAAGAGGAAGTTTGCTTATGAAATGAATAAGCAGAGAGAAGGCTTTTACGAGGTAATAAACTTCGAAATCGATCCCTCTAAACTCAAAAAATTTGAAAGTAAACTTAAGTTAATGAACGGTGTATTTAGGTATTTAATTACAGCTCAGAGCTGACATTTGGAGGTATATGGCATCAAGAAACCTGAACAAGGTAATACTCATAGGTAACCTCACGAGAGATCCTGAGATGAGATACACTCCTCAGGGTAACGCCGTAGCAAGTTTTGTAGTGGCCACCAACAGGGAATGGGTCACACAGGGTGAAAAGAAACAGTCCGTTGATTTTCACAATATCGTAGCCTGGAATAAATTGGCCGAAATCTGCGGACAGCTCCTTAAAAAGGGCACCAAAGTTTACGTTGAAGGCAGACTTCAGACCAGGGATTGGACCGGCGACGATGGCAAAAAGAGATACAAGACCGAAGTAATAATTGACGACATGATTATACTTTCTCCTAAGAAAGACGGGGTGGAAGGCGAGGAAGAAACTTCGGAAGAAGACTTCGTAACAGGCAGCACCACCGGAGAAGAGATCAACCTTGACGATATAGATTTAGGAGACCTTGATTCCTCCAATTAATTAAGAAAATAAGGCCCCTGCCCGGCAGGGGCTTGGTTAACAAAGATATGCCGATTAAGAAAAAAACAAATACAAAATCATCAATAAGAAAGCCAAAAAGAAACACCGAGTGTTACTTTACACAAACGGGAACTAAGCCTGACTACAAAGAGGCTTTGGTTCTGAGAAGATTTATAAGTGATAGAGGTAAGATTATTCCCCAAAAGTATTCCGGACTGATGTCCAGGCACCAAAGAAAGCTTGCCCAGGAAGTCAAAAAAGCCAGATATATGGGTCTTATCCAGTATACAGACAGACACGCCATCTGATACTATATATTCATGCCCGTTTTAGCTGCCTATATTGGATATTCAGGTGTGAGTGTTGCTATTGAAAAGCAGGACGGGACTTTCGATTTTCAGAGATTTCCATATTCTTACTCCCGCGAACTTTTTTCGAGTGTTTGCGACGAGAACTATTTTTACGCCGAGGTGCTGGAAGGTATTGCCAAAGAAAATAAGGTAAAACTAGCTGATTTCGACTTGCTCATGACCGGTTTTATAAGTTTTCCCCTGCCCGACCTGAATATAAAACTAATGGCTGACGTACGGGATCTTCTGTCCAAACAAGAAGAGAATTTTCCTGTGTTGATAGATGAGGTTACGGTGCTTACGAAGGATACCATGCTTTCCCAGGTTCCCATCGACTTTTTAACAAATAATGAGTATTTTGCGAATATTTCTATCTACCCCCAGCTTATAACCAGAGACTACAACGACCAGGTAAGCCTTGACGGCTTGATAATAGATAAGGTTAAAAAAGCCGGAATCAAGCTCACCTCAAATAAGCCCGTATTATTTACGGGGGATCGTTTTGCCCGCCGTGATTTTGAACCTGTGTTTAAATACTCTTTGGCTTTGGATCTTTTCGACAGCCCGGGTTACTACTACGTAAAAATCGATAGAAACAACGCAACTCTCCTGTCTCAGCTAATAAAAGAGTACAACCCTAACATAAACGTGGATACCTCGCAGGTAATCGAAGAAGTTGGTACTTTTGCTATAGTTCCCGGTGACACTGAAGTTCTACTTTCAACAGCCTTGGATACCGGGCAGTTTTTTGAAATCGAAAAAAACTCAGTTTTTTCCGTTCCCCTGGATAATTCTATAACTACTAAACTTAGTGTAAAAAATAAATCGATAGGTAACCTCGTAGGTGGGGTAGTGGGAGGAACCCTGGGTCTTCTTTTTGACACAAGGCTGGAACGTAACCAACTTATCTCAGACATAAAGATAATGAACACATTTATGAGGGAAATTGAGGAGGCCGTGAAGGGAATTTAACAATGCTGGCTCCGATTATAAGAAAAATAATACAAAATAAAACAGTTATGGTGGAGAGGTATTTACCTAGTAAGGGTAATTTATTTGTTCAAAAGGGAGACAGGTTAGAACCTTTTCAAAAACTGGGGGATTGTATGCACTCTCCGAGTAGTGTTTACTTCCCGAAAGAATTCGAACCGGTAAAATTTTTACGCGAAAAAGTTTACTTTCAAAAAGGTAACCTACTTGGAAAGCTGGGGGCAAAAAAAATCACGGCAGAAGAAAACGGTTATATGAGTTTCGACGATGCCTCCGGAGAATACTTTTTCGAAGACATGCCCGTAAAATTTACTCTGCTTTCAGGTCTCTGGGGAGAAGTTAGTGACATCGTTCCCGAGAGCTCTGTTTTGATTAAAACCACTGTAGCCGAGGTTGATCTCGTGGCGTGTACACCTAATTTCTCATTCGGGGAACTGGTAGTTTTTCCAAATCCTACTGAGATACTGGAGAAGTTTTACCTGGAAAGTTTTGTAAAGTCCACCGAAGGTAAAATTGTATACGTCGGCCATTACGCCGATTTGGACACGATAAAGAAAGCACATGACCTCAAAATATCAGCCATAGTTGCCGGAAGTGCGGACCCGGTAGGATTTTCTTACGCAAAATCGGCTAATATCGGGCTTGGCGTGCTTTCGGGCTTCGGTAAACTGGAAACTCCCGATTTTGTTTATAAGTTGTTTAATTCCGTGGCTTACAGGCACGTGTTTTTCCATGGGGATTTGGGCGTTTTGCGTATTCCGATGTCCGGCACTGAAGAAGAAACTGCCCCCTCAAAAAAGAAAAAAACCGCGCTTAAGGTTATGCGCAAGGTTATAAAGAAAGTGATGAGGGGACAAAAAGTACAGGTATTGCAGAAACCGCATTTCGGTAAAATCGGGATAATTGACAGAGTTTCAGTATCTAGTATATTTGTAAGGTTCGATAATGAGCTAGGTCCCGTAGAAATTGACCTACCGAATTTTTTCATCATCGAATAGAAAAAAATTAATGAGTACTTTCGAGAAATTTCAGCGATTTTTAATTACTGTCCTTATAGCCGTGGGTTTTTTTTACGGAGGTTACTATTTTGGTAAGAGCGGTTATATATTCGAAGTACGTAAGAATCCACCGAAAATCGAAATCAAAAATCAATATCCCGGAAATAAAGAGGTGGATTTTTCTCTTTTTTGGGAAGTATGGGATATCGTAAGCAAAGATTACCTTGAGAGGCCGGTTGATGCCCAGAAAATGCTTTACGGTGCTATTCAAGGGATGGTCTCATCTTTGGATGACCCCTACACTTCATTCCTTCCTCCCGCAATTAATAAAAACCTTAATGAACAATTGGACGGAAAGTACCAGGGCATTGGAGCGGAATTGGGGCAGAAAGACAACCAGCTGATAATTGTCTCTCCTTTGGACGGATCTCCTGCTAAAGCGGCAGGTTTATTGCCCGGAGATAAAATATTACTTATTGAAGACGAATCCACGATGGGAATGAGTATCACGGAAGCAGTCGCAAAGATCAGAGGAGACGCCGGAACAGAAGTGAAATTAACAATTCAGACGGAGAACAACGAACCTCGGGAAATTGCACTTCGTAGGGATGTTATTAAAATCTCAAGTGTGAGCTGGAAGGACATGGGCGAAGGAACAGCTTATATCAGAATCAGCAGATTCGGTGGAGAAACCAACAAGGAATGGGACACCGCGGTCAATGAAATTGCCATGGGTATGAGGGAACTGGATTCTATAATAATCGACGTGAGAGGCAATCCCGGAGGCTACTTGCTGTCTGCTTCCCATATTTCCAGTGAATTCTTCGGAGGAAAGCCTGTGTTGTATCAAGAGGATGCTACCGGAAATCAAACCCCGTTGAACTCTGATGCTGCCGGAAGTTTCAAAGATGTGCCCAGGGTTTATGTACTAATCGACGGAGGCAGTGCTTCAGCTTCGGAGATTTTGGCGGCAGCTTTGAAATCTCAGATAAACGCAAAACTCATCGGAACAAAGTCTTTCGGAAAAGGTACCATTCAGGACGCTAGGGATTTCAAGGACGGCTCGGGTGTGCATATAACAATCGCCAAATGGCTCACTCCCGACAAGGTGTGGGTTCACAAGGTCGGTATAGAGCCTGACGTGGTCGTGGAAGTGACAGAACAGGACATTAAGGACTTAAAAGACCCTCAGCTAGACGCCGCTGTTGAGTTGGCTAAAGAGCTGTAGTAAAATTCTGAACCAGCAGGAGGAATTGTTATGAAAAAAACTTCAAGAACAATAACCGGAATTGCCTGGCTTATTTTTTTCGTTTCCATACTTTTAGTGCTCGACATCAGATTTAACGGGGAAAACTCGTTGGTAAGTAGGGCAGGGACATCTGATTCCGGTTGGTTTTCAGGATTTGCCGAAAAAATATCCAGTATATTTAAAAAAGACAGTTCTCAGTACTCTTCTTCCAAAGTTGTTACACGCCAGCAGGTAGTGAACGAGGAATCCACTGTAATTGACGCTGTAGATAAGGTGTCGCCTGCTGTTGTTTCCATAGTCGTTAAAACAGTAAACTTTGACTATTTCAGCGGACCTACCACAAGTGATCAGGGCATAGGAACCGGCTTTATTGTAGACAAAAACGGATTGATTATTACCAACAGTCACGTAGTCGATGACCCCGTCGGTGAGTACACGGTTGTGACCAAAGATGGTAAGACTTACGAAGTAAACAAAATATATTTGGACGAAAGTTCGGATCTTGCAATCATCGAAATTACGGCGCGCGATTTACCTGTCGTGGAGTTTGCAGATTCGGACAACACTAAGGTAGGACAAATGGCAATTGCCATAGGAAATGCACTCGGCAGGTTCCAAAACACGGTTACCGTGGGTGTCGTTTCAGGTATTTCAAGACAGCTCCAGGCTACCGGAGGGTTCGGCGGGGTTAAAACCTATGAGAACGTTATCCAAACAGATGCGGCTTTAAACCCGGGAAATTCAGGGGGTCCTTTGGTAAACTCTTCCGGCCAGGTCATCGGGATAAATGTCGCTACCTCGATCGGAGCTGACAATATAAGTTTTGCTATTCCTGTTAACACTTTAATTCCTATTCTTGACGGATTTCTTAAGGAGGGCCGTATCATTAGACCCTATCTTGGAGTTACTTACACCATGGTCACCCCCGAGATATCGGAATTACGAGATATGCCGGTCGGCGCGTTCATTTCAAGAGTTAGCCCGGAATCTCCTGCCAGTAAAGCAGGGTTACTAAGGGGCGATATTATTACAAAAATAAATGAGACTACTATGGACGGAGAAAATTCTTTATCCCAGGTTATTGCCAAGGCAAAAGTTGGGGATAAGTTAAAACTGTACGTCGATAGGGAAGGGAAGGAAGAAATATTTACGGCGGAAGTAGAAGCAGCTCCGGAAAATTTGAAGTAAGAAATTACTTAAGTTCGCTGGGCACTGTAATCAGGTCCGCAGGTTCTCTTTTTCCAGATAGCTTAGAATATCCTCTATATCCCCGTCCATTATCATGCCGATGTTGTGCCATGACTTATTAGCGCGGTGATCTGTAACTCTGCTTTGCGGATAGTTGTATGTACGGATTTTTTCATTTCTCATGCCTGCCCCCACCTGACCTGCCCTTAGGTCCGAGATGCTTTTAACCTGTTGTTCCTGCATTTCGGTGTAGATTCTGGAGTACAGAATATCGAGTGCTTTTGACCTGTTTTTACCTTGTGAGCGCTCTTCCTGACATTCGACAATTATGCCGGTGGGTTTGTGAATAAGACGCACGGCTGTGGAGACTTTATTTACATTCTGGCCGCCGCTTCCCCCGGAGCGGAAAAACTCCCATACAAGATCGTCGGGGTGTATTTCAATTTCTACTTTTTGGAGTTTAGGTAATACGGCAACGGTAGCAGTTGAGGTGTGAATACGTCCTCCCGATTCGGTGGAAGGAACTCTTTGTACCCGGTGAACCCCCGACTCATTTTTTAGCAGTCCGTAGGCGTTAGTGCCTTTGACCTCTACGGAGATTGTCTTTATGCCCCCGATTTCATTTTCCGAACGGAATACCTCGGTAATTTTCCAGTTCTTTTTTTCGGCAAAGCGCTCGTACATTCTAAAAAGGTCGTATGCAAATAACCCCGCCTCGTTCCCTCCCGTACCCGATCTTATCTCCAGTGTGGCGACGTTTGGGTTTATATTACCGGTAGTTTCTTCCTGCGCATCTTCTGCCACCTCTTTAGGAGATTCGAGCTGACTTTTTTGTTCTTTAAGTTTAGAAATCTCTTCTTCTATGAGCTGCAGCATTCCTTCGTCGGCGCCTTCTCTCATATCTTCATGTTCCTTTATGAGGCTGTTTATCTTTTCGGCTTCTTTTTTTACGTAGTCGTTGTAGTAATCCATATCACCTTTATTATTCCAGAGAATGGGCGATTGTTGAAGAGCCGCGGTGTCCGGAATCAATTACACTTACAGAAGTATTATGGTCGTTGTCGTTGGAAATTGTGCTATTTTTGGTAATCTACTGACCTTCTTTTTTGATGTGCTCAAGCATTTCTTTTACACTCATATCTTTTGAACCGGAGAATTTCTTCTGTACCTTTTTGGAGGTCTTTATTTTATCGGCAGCTTTCTTTTTTTCATCCGCCAAAATCATTTTTCTGTTGAATTTGTCAATTCTCTTCTCGGTGTCTACAAATCTTCTCTGACCTGTGTAAAAAGGGTGGCAGGCGCCACAAATCTCCACGGAGATGGAAGGTAGGGTAGAAATGGTCGTAAAAGTGTTACCGCAGGCGCAGGTTACGAGACACTCTTTATTAACTTTTGGGTGTATTCCCTTTTTCATAGCGGTAACGAGTATATCAATATTTTTAAACGAGTACAAGCCCGGGCGCTTTCTAGAGCCCGGAACTATTATTTTTTTCGGCAATTACAACCCCGGCGGCTATAAAAGCTGTCCCTATAAGCATTAAGGTGTTGGGCAGCTCACCTAAAATAAGATATGCGAAGGGTAGGGTAAAAACCGGCGCCAGATAGCCGAAAATGGCAAAATCGGAGACTTTTGCATTCTCCAAGCCCCATTCATTAAGCCAGTACGCCACTATGGATGAAAACAGGGCCATATAAAGGAGACCGAGCACGCCTTTTATGTCGATACTGAGAATGTCAAAGTTACTCTCGCCGGCTAAGCCTAGATTTTCAAATACTGCGAGCGGAATCAATGTTATTAAGCCCACATAAAAAGAAGTAAGCACGATGGTTCCTGCCGAGTATTTTCTGGTCATAGGTTTTATTTTGATAAAACTTAAGGTTTTTTTCAGGCTGTGTGACTTTCCGCCCATGCTGAATTTTGCCCATATTACATAAACTACCCACGTCATTGCGTAAAAAAGACCCAAAACGTTACCCAGAATTCTTTCAGCTGCCCGGCCGCCCCCGTCATTTCCCCAAAGAATAGGTTCAAGAACAATCAAAATAGTCCCCAGACTGGCGAGGACAACCCCGGCGGTTATACCCTTATTAATTTTGTCGTGATAAAAGTAATGACCAGCATACACGGTCAAAACGGAAGCCATGACTCCGATAATCGTGTAGTCCAAAGCTGAGGTAAACTTTAACGCTACGAACGGAAGTATAAGGGATGTTTGTGAAAAAAGCCCCAGCAGAAAAAAATTTAGATAATCGGACTTGTGAATAGGCTCCTTTTTAAGTTGAAGTGCTACCAAAGGTAGAACTACCAGGCACACTATCATAAATCTTAAGTACAGAAACGTAAAAGGAGGGATATAGCCAAGCGTGTATTTAATAACGGCAGTAGCGGCGCCCCAAATAATATTTGCCCCAAGAAAGGCAACTTGCACAGCCATAAAGTTATCGGGTATTGATTTGGGCAGAGGTCTATTGGGCATATACATAAAAGATTATATGATACTTTCCCGTATAACAGAACACCCGTATTTTGGGGAATTTGCCGCAGTAAAAGGAAAGTCTGTGCCTTTTCTTAAAATGATTTAATTGATATGATGTGAACTATGGAAATTACGTATATCGGACACTCATGTTTCAAAATTAAGGGAAAAGATTTAACAATTGTTATAGATCCGTATGACCCGAAAATCGGATACAAATTACCTAAGATGGAAGCCGACCTTTTACTTACCACACACGATCATTTCGATCACCACAACATTGCCGGGGTTTCCGGATACAAGTTATTGATAGATGGCCCGGGGGAGTATGAGGTTAACGGGGCATTCGTATACGGAATTCCGACTTTTCACGACGATAAAAAGGGTGAAGAGAGGGGTACTCAAACTATGTATGTGATAGATATAGACGGTTTTACGCTAATGCACCTGGGAGATTTAGGACACGAACTCAACACCGATCTTCTGGAAAAAATCTCAAAGGTTGACGTGCTGATGATACCTATCGGGGGAGGCTTTACCATAAACGCAGAGAAGGCTTCGGAAGTCATTTCATCAATAGAACCGGGAATTGTTTTACCCATGCACTACAAGACCGATGATCTCGTCGGATTTGATGATTTGCAGGGGATAGACAAGTTCATGGACGAGATGGGAGTAGAGAATAATATTAAAAAAGAAGAAAAGCTGAAAATTGCTTCTGCAAGTGATATACCTGAAGATACCGAAGTGGTTATACTTAAACCTGCCCACTAAATAAAATGTCCGCCAAAAGAACGAATGAACATAGAGATAGAGCGCACACGGCGCAGCAGAGCGTGCACGTACCTCCGCACGACGAACAGGCCGAGAAATCGGTACTTGGGGCTCTTTTATTGGATAAGGACGCCATAGTTAAGGTAGTTGAATTTTTAAGACCCCATCATTTTTACCGTGAAAATCACCAAAATGTTTATGAAGCTATACTTACGCTTTTTGAAAAAAGAGAACCCGCAGACCTGATCACAGTGCCCAGCGAACTTAAGAGGAAAAATCTTCTTACACAAGTGGGAGGAGTCTCCTATTTAACAGAGCTTGTAAACTCAGTTCCCACCGCTGCCAACATCGAGGCATACGCAAAACTTATAAAAAATGACTATATCAAGAGAGCGTTGATTTCAGCGTCCGCTGAAATCGGAGAATTAGCTTTTGACGAAGGCGAGGTAGCGGAGGTTTTAGACAGAGCTGAGCAATTGGTTTACTCAGTTTCCCAAGACGCGATGTATCAAGACTTTGTACCTCTTAAAGATACCCTGGAGATTACATTTGAAAGACTTGATGAGCTGAGCAAAAATAGGGGAGCACTCAGAGGTGTGCCTACCGGGCTTAAGAGTTTGGATAGATTGTTGTCAGGTCTGCAAAAAGAAAACTTGATAATTTTGGCCGCAAGGCCTTCGGTCGGTAAAACATCACTCGCCTTGAATATCGCACAATACGCCGCAGTAGAAAAAAAGGCCGGGATTGGAATTTTTTCTTTGGAAATGGGCAGGGAAATGCTTGTGGACAGGATGATATCAGCCCAGGCAGGCATAGATAACTGGAAAATCGCGACGGGTAATCTTGACGACGAGGATTTTGAAAAATATGGTGTAGCGGCAGGAGAACTAGCCGAGGCCAGCATATTTGTCGACGACACGGCAGGAATAGGACTACTCGAAATGCGCACGAAGGCCAGAAGACTTATGCTGGAGCAGAAAATTGATTTGATAATAGTTGACTACCTGCAACTTATTAGAGCGCCTAAGGCAGAAAGTAGAGTGCAGGAAGTATCCGAGATTTCACAGGGTTTAAAGAATCTTGCACGTGAGCTGAAAGTTCCCGTACTGGCACTTTCCCAGCTATCGAGAGCAGTGGAGCAGAGAGGTGGAGATAAAAAACCACAGCTATCCGACCTCCGCGATTCAGGTTCCATTGAGCAGGACGCCGACGTTGTCATGTTTTTATACAGGCCGAACGAGGAAGACAGAACGAATTTGAAACTAAATGTGGCTAAGCACAGAAATGGTGCCACCGGAGAGTACGATATGTTCTTTAAATCTGAATTTACGAAGTTCTTCGAGGTCGAATCTCACACTCAGGATTAACTTCCATTTTTGTCTTCAAATTGTTAGAATTGAGCGGTTCAAGCGCCTTTGTTGTGGCGCGGAATAAGGGCTTACCTGCGGGAAGGTACACCTTTTGATGTTAGCCGATGTCTCTTGCCTCTAAGCCGTGGTGGCGGAATAAGAGCTTGCTCGACGCAGTAGCGTCTGCGCTTCCTCATATTCCACTTGTCCGGCGCGATTGGTGAAACCCGGGCCGTGGTGGCGGAATGGTATACGCGGTGGTCTCAAAAACCACTGGGATCTGATCCCGTGAGAGTTCGACTCTCTCCCACGGCACCAAAAATTATGATAGCTACCGATTTAAAAACAGGAAGAATATATCAGGAAAACGGACAGCCTCTGCAGGTGATTAAATACGAGCACATAAAGGTCAGCCGGGGTAGTGCAAACGTCAAAGTCAGGGTCAAAAACCTTATCACCGGACAGGTTCTGGACAAAGGTTACATTGCTACGGCAAAAGTCGAGGATGCGGACGTTCAGACCAAAACTACCCAATATTTGTATAACGACGGGAGTTACATTTTTATGGATCCGGTAACTTTCGAGCAATTTAGTATCTCCGAAGATATTCTGGGTAAAGCCACAGATTTTTTAATAGAGGGCGAGAAGGCAATTGTTCAGTATTTCGACGGCCGACCAATCTCTGTAGATCTTCCGGCATCTCTCGTTTTCGAAGTTCAATATACAGAGCCCGGTTATAAGGGGAACACTGTGACTAATGTTCAAAAAGAGGCGACTCTTACAAACGGAACGGTGGTTAAAGTTCCCATATTTATAAAAATCGGGGATAAAATAAAGGTTGATACGCGTTCCGGAGAGTATATTTCTAAAGCCTAATATGCTGTTATCAGAAAATATTAATTTCGGCCTTGTGCGGGTTCCCACAATGTACCTTGTTCTGTCGATAGGTTTTGTATTTTGGATTTTTGTGATGTGGTACGAAGCCCGTAAAGACGGTTTTGACGACGAAAGATTTCTCGACCTTGTTGTTGTTTCCACACTGACCGCGGCTTTGTTTTATTATCTTTTCAGGCTGCTTTACACGTATATAAGTCTTTACAGGCCTAACAACCCGCTTTTATTAGTTAATTACGAGGTTATGGTAAGTTTTATTGCGCTCTTAGGTGCTTTCTTACCGCCGTTCTATTTTTCAAATAAAAGGCGCTGGTCTCTGTTTAGAATATTCGACATTTATTCCCTTGCTTTCGGATTTTTTCTTGTTTTTGTAAGCCTTGGAGGATATTTGATAACCGGTGAAATGAATCATTTATGGGTTGCTGCTTTGACGCTGGTCTTTTATCTGGGGGTGCTGAGATTTAGAGGATACAGATTTGTATCGGGGCTCGTTTTTTCCTTGTTTTCCTTTTACCTGGGTGTTGTAGTATTTGTATTTTTTAAATCCCCGGCTTATTTGCTCTTTTCGGGAGCATTGTTTATTATTGGTCTATCCAATTTGTATTACAGGAGTAAAAAATATATGAACACAAGAAATTTACCAAAAGAATTTATAGAATTAATTAAGAAACAACTTGTCAGAAAAGAAAAAGAACTTCAGAAAGAGCAGGCAAGCCTTATCAAAGAAGATCCCTACCTCCAATCCGGAAGGACTGAATCAAATTCCGAGTATATGGACGAAGCTATCCTGGAGGATACTAGAAAATCCGTTGCCGACGCTCAGGCGAGTATCGTACAGACGATGCTGATAGAGGTAAAAAGAGCTTTGGCAGCAATAAAAATAGGCAAATACGGCATATGCCAGGTATGCGGCGAACCAATAGACAAGGCCCGTCTCAGAGCATATCCGCAAGCTACCACTTGTCTAAAGCACGCCGACGGGGAGTAACTTTCCGTGGGTTTTTTATCTGCACCGGTTAGCAATTGTGAAATTTTTTATCCCCTTCAACTAAGTTTTGTGGTACTTGTGGGTGTTTTTTATTTGATTCGAAAAAAATACTTTGTTTCCCGTTTGTCCCGCCTGGGCATTATTTTTATATTATTAGGAGGAATTGGGAATACGTTGGAGCGCGTTTTCACAGGTTGTGTACGTGATTATGTGGACTTTTTCGGCCAATTCCGTTTTAACTTTTTTGACCTGTTAGTGACTTCGGGAGTCTTTCTGTTAATATACGAACTGTGGAAGAACAAAAAATAAGCATAATTCATGAAACCGACGATTACCTGGTAATAGACAAACCGGCCGGATTGGTAGTTAACCGCTCAAATACAGCCAAAGGGATTACTTTACAGGACATGATAGAGGAGAGAAGTCCTGTAGTCGGTGAGTGGGATCCGGAAGAGGTAGCACCTAGTGACTTTACTGCGCGCTCCGGTATAGCACACAGGTTGGATAAGGACACCTCAGGTATTTTACTGGTTGCAAAAAACGAGGAGTTTTTTGAAAATGTTTTAGATCAATTTAAAGAGCGGAAGATAGAGAAGGAATACGCCGCCGTTGTTCACGGGACCCCGGAAGAAGATACATTGGAAATTGATGCTCCGATTAAAAGAAGCCCCAAAGACCCGATGAAGATGGCGATTGTGGCAGGGGGGAAGGAAGCTCATACGTTTGTAAGAAAACTAAATGAACTGGAAATAGACGGAAATCTTTTTTCTTATCTTCAAATCCTTCCGTCAACAGGACGGACTCATCAGATTAGAGTACATTTGGCAGCAGCTTTACTGTATATTGCGGGAGACCCGATTTATTGTCCAAAAAATTTACTCACAATTGGCAGAGAAGCGTTCGGTAGAATGATGTTACACGCGACCAAAATAAGATTCTTTGACCCTCATTTACATGAATTTGTACAATTTGAGTCCCCTTTGCCAACGGAATATCTTCCATTCACTTCAAAAATATAGTAATGTATGAACATATATGAGATCTGTACCTGCCCAAAGGAAGGCTCCCATTCGTAATAGGAGTTCCTCCCGGACAACTAAAAATAAAGTTAATTCCGGAGCGGGTAAGAAAAAACTGATTAACAGAGGCACCCAGAAGTATTTTTCACAAATGGCATTAGGCGGGCTGATTTTTTTCTCCGCCTTTATTTTTTTGGCGGGGTATTCCATCTATAAATATTTAAACCAGGCGTTTGCTTCGGCATCCTCAGCAGATTCCTATGCCATCTCTGACAGCAGTATAGTTACTCTGTCTTTTATTGAAGTCGAAAATGTAAACGCCGACCCTGTCATCCTAAAAGGTTTAAAGTATATTGTTTTTGACAAAAATGATGAAAAGGTAAGTGTTTTTGACATCCCGCTCGACATCAAGGTAGACATGACCGGAAAGTTCGGAGAAGAGGAGATTTCAAAGGTTTTTGCTCTCGGGGCACTAAATTCCACTAACGTGACGGTAGACGGTATAAAATCGGTAAATAATACGATAATGAGGATTTTTGGGTTTTCCATAGACAGGTACATTTTGGTCAACGAGGACTTAGCCGAAACGTTGCTGAATTCTTTCAGCGGGAAAGGACTATCGGAAATATTAAATCTTCAGGTAGCTTCGGATTTAAAAAAATTCACAATAAGCAATTTAACAATCAGCGAATATTACTCCTTGGTTAATTTTTCGGGCGGTTTAGCAAAAGATAAGATAGCTATGTATTCAATCACACAAGAGGATATAAACGACAGCGGGAACCTGGACAGCCAGATTGCTGATATGAATTTTGACGGGGATATATCGCGCGAAGAATTGAGTGTCGCAATTCTTAACGGCACAGATTATCCCGGGGTGGCTATGTTTGGGTCGAGATTGGTAACTAACTCCGGTGGTAGGGTAGTGGCGGTTTCAAACGCAGCGTCGAGATACGAGACAAGTTATATCGCTACGGATATCCGCGATTCTGCCACGTTGAGCTATTTAAGCCGGGTTTTAGGTATCCGAAACATTATTTCCAAACAAGAAGCCCAAAAATTCAATGAAAACGAGGTTGATAGGTCCGAAATCACTGTAATAGTGGGATTTGACACTGCCGACTCTTTGTACTAACATAACCCTAGTACTCTCTCCTTTCTACCCCCGTCCCAAATAAGGGCGGGGGATTATATATTTTAGGACATGTTTCTTACATACATTCTAATAACAGCAGGCTGCTTTCTAATAGTAGTGTTCTTAATTTTCTTAAAAAGCCGTTCAGGTGGTGAAAGTGTTGATTCCACGCTCGTAAAGGACAGTTTGTTGGATGAGAGTAGTTTCGCGGTTTTTGAGGTTCAGCTGAGTAAAAATGAAGAAATTGCCGACATATCGCCAACAAGGGCATCTTTGGCAGCCGAAAGTATGTTCGCTGCTTTACACGGGTTACTCCGTGAAAAACCGGTAAATCAGGAATACTTGTCATTCGAGATTGTTTCCTCAACTTCCGACGGTATACGTTTCTATTACACATGCCCCCGTGAAATCATCAAATTCGTAGAAAGTCAGGTTTACGCTCAGTTCCCCGGTGCCCACGTTAAGGCTGTTCCCGACCACGCGATGAGATTCAAAAATACATCTAAGCAGTATGAAATCGCTACAATTGACTTCGCCAGACCTTATTTTTTCCCCATAAAAAGTTTCCGTGATTTCGAAATAGACACGATGAGCGCCCTTACTTCGGCGATTTCTTCAGTTGGTGACAATGAGGAGATTTGGTATCAGTTTGTTATCAGACCCGTTGCAGATACCTGGCAGAAAGAAGGATATGATTACGTTCAAAAAGTTAGAGAGACCGGAGTTTCCTCGTCCGGAGGAAACGGATTTTTTTCAGGTTTTTTGAAAATTGCAGCGAAGGAATTTAATGAGTTTGCGTCGGGTACTGCTACCGGGATGTTTCAATATAAGGAAAGAGTCGACGATTCCAGATTATCGGCAAAGCCACAAATAAAACTCCAACTTTCCACCGAAATGGAACTCAGGGCTATCGAAAATAAACTATCGCACATGGGTTTTGAGACTAATGTCCGTGTTATGGCGACAGGAAATGATCACGACAGGGTTGATAACAACCTTAGGTCGTCCTTAGCTGTTCTCAAGCAGTATTCATCCACAGCCAATAACTCCTTTGTAGCCGACAAGGCGTCGAACAAGCCGCATTTTTTGGGCATGATGTGTAACAGGACAATGGACGAGGACAAAATATTACTTCTAAATGCCGAAGAGCTTGCAACCTTTTTCCACTTTCCTTCGGCGGCTATCGACACGCCGAACATACCGTGGATCTATTCAAGAAAGTCGGAACCTCCGGCGGATCTTCCTACCGAAGATTGTGTTTATATAGGAGAAACCACATTTAGGGACAAGAAGGTACGGTTCGGTCTAAAGAACAACGATGACCGTTTGAGACATTTATATGTGATAGGGAAGTCGGGTACAGGAAAATCTTCACTCTTTGAATCTATGATTGCGCAGGACATTGCGGCCGGGGCAGGAGTAGGTGTTTTGGACCCGCACGGTGAAACAATAGAAAGAATTCTGGACAGGATACCTGACAACAGGATTGAGGACGTCGTTTATTTTGATCCGTCAGACACCGAGCTTCCGGTGGGTCTTAACTTGCTGGAGATAGATGATCCTTCTAACAAAAATCTTATGGCATCGGGGCTTGTAGACGCTATTAAGCAGCATTTTGACTACTCCTGGGGTCCGAGATTGGAGTATCTTTTGAATTACGCGATCCTTACTCTTTTGGAAGTTCCCGGCACCAACATGCTCGGTATCACCCGTTTACTGGAAGACAAAAATTACCAAAATTACATCCTTCATTTTGTAAAAGACCCCGTGGTCGTTAAGTTCTGGGAAACCGAATTTAAAGAGATGAAAGGAAATCAGAAGCTCGTAACCGAAGCTATATCTCCTATTCAAAACAAGGTTAATAGGTTCTTAGCTTCTACTACAATCAGAAATATTTTGGGCCAGAAGAAATCCACGCTGGATATATGGGATGCAATGAATTCCGGAAAAATACTTCTCATGAATCTCTCTAAAGGTAAGATCGGAAGCGACAACGCTAACCTTTTAGGTGCACTTTTGGTGTCACGTATTCAGTTTTACGCTTTGCAGAGAGCTAAAATACCTTACGACGACCGCCGCCCCTTCTATCTTTACGTTGATGAGTTCCAGAATTTTGCCACCGGAAGTTTTGAAGAGGTGTTGTCTGAATCCAGAAAATACAAACTCGGTTTATACCTTACCCATCAGTTTACCGCCCAGCTACCTGAAGAACTGCTAAAGTCCGTTTTTGGTAATGTGGGGACAATTATGGCATTTTCTTTGGGAGCGCCGGACGCAAAAGAACTTGCCAATGAGTTTGCACCGTATTTCAATGCTGAGGACATCATCTCTCTTGAGCGTTTCCAGGTTTACATGAAGCTGATGAAAGACGGAATGACCTCCCATCCGTTTTCAGCCAGAATATTGGTGCCTTTTGAAAAGGACTTTTTGCTTGCCAAGACGGGTAATAGGGACAGGGTAATCCAAAGAAGCCGCGAGAAGTACGGAGTGCCCCGTGAGTACGTGGAGAGCAAGATTAATAAGTGGGTAGAGGCAAAATTTGACAAAGGTACCGCAATTGCTCAAGAATATAAAGACAAGGAAGGAAAGACCCTGGGTACAACCGAAATTCCTTTGGATAAGGGCACTTCGGAAGGGCAATTAATTTAAGGAAGGGAAGAAAATGGCCGAAAACGAATTAGACGCAATATCTGAAAGAGGTGTAGAAGATTTAAGAAAATTAGTTGCGTTAACACACAGCAACTTAGAAAAGATTTCCCGTATTCTGGACAACATAGATAAAGAGAAACGTAAAGAAATGTATAAAGAGATGCCCGGAGTATCCGGATATTTTGACGGAACCTATTTGATAGGGGAGGACGGTTCAAAGTATGAGGTTCCCGCTAATTACGCAGCCAAATCAAGAATAGTGTTCGGTGATACCCTGAAAATGATAGAAGAGGACGGCAAAAAGCTGTTCAAGCAAATCGATAAGGTTCCCAGGAAACGACTGGAGGGAATTTTGTCCAAAAAAGAAGGCAAATGGTACTTTCTCTCCGACGGAGGGACTTATAAAGTATCGGATATAGCCGCAGAATTCCACAAGGCAGAGTTAAATGATAAAGCCGTAGCGTATGTACCCGAGAATGCGCTGAACGCAACGTACGCAGCTCTAGACTATCTTGAGAAAGAAAAGTTACCCGAAGTTACGCAGGATCAGAAGAAAAAAGAAGTTCCGGTTACTGCGACCTTGAAAAAAGCTGACAGTGAGATTAAGGTAAAAATCGCGGAAACTAAAAAATCTGAAGCTAGAAGTGTGCAAAAACCGGTAGAGAGAAAAATAGTAAGTCCTGTGAAACCTAAACCCACCGTCAAGCCGGAAGTCAAACCCGAGTCAAAATCGGCTCCCGAGCCGCCAAAAACACAAAAAGAATTCGTCGCTAATATAATGGATGACGATGATTTGAGGTAAATTATTCCTCGACTATCTCTTCTTCTTCCTCGGCTTCTTCATCCTCGAGGTCTATGTCGTCCAACCCCTTCTTAATGTAAGGTCTTATGTCTTGTTTTTCACCGCGGAAAATTGGAACGGATGATTTAATTATCATAGTCAGAGACTTGTCGGCTGCCCTGACAACATAGCCGCTCACTTCTGCATGTATATCCGCCGCTTTATTCAATCTGGAAACAATTTCTTTTTCTTCAAGGACTGAGACCAAAATTTCCTTGTCTTTTCTGCACTTATAAACATCGATGTTTTTCTTTTTTATCTTGAATTTAAGGCATTCTCCGATGGTAAAATCCCTTCCGGTAATACCTTTGCAGTTTATATTTGCAACTATTTCAACGGTTGTGCCGGGTTCTTTGAGAAGGTGGTTTGAATTTATGCCGTTTTCGTGTTTAACGTCGATTTTTTTGGCTTTGGCAACTTCGTAATTTTTCAGTGCGACCGCGTTTATGGGGTCTACAGCTAGTACCTCTTTAAATATTTTTTTGGCTTTATCGAATTGCTTTAGCTGTATCATCGCTCTTCCCAACCTGATTTTTGTTTCCAGGTTGTTAGGATATTTTTCTAGAATTTGGGAGTTTAATTCTATTGCTTTTTCCCAGTTGTGGCCGAGTGCGGCCTCTATTGCCTTCTTGCTCAGTATAGCGAGGCTTAATTGCATGCCTACAAGGATAATAAATATAAAGTTTTTGTCAATCACAAAAAATGCTAATATAGCATGTATGTCGGGGCACTCTAAATGGGCAAATATCAAAAGAAAAAAGGAAGTTACGGACGCTAAAAAAGGCAAAATTTTCTCAAAGATGAGCCGTCTCATCAGTGTTGCAGCCCGTAACGGCGCGGATCCCGATTCTAATGCTCCGTTAAGAATAGCGGTCGAAAAGGCTAAAGAAGCCAGAATGCCGAAGGAAAATATAGATAAGGCTATCGCTAAAGGCTCGGGACAGGGCGGGGGAGACAGCTATTCGGAGGTCACTTATGAAGGTTTTGGACCCGGGGGTGAAGCTTTTTATATTTTAGCTTTAACAGACAACAAAAACAGGACGGTTTCAGAAATCAGAAACATTTTTAGTAAAGCCGGTGGATCTTTAGGTGGGGCGGGTAGTACCGCGTACATTTTTAATCCTGATCCTGAGAACCCTTCTTATTCAATGGAAATCGATGATCCTAAATATGCTTCAAGACTGGAATCTCTTTTGGAAGAACTGGACGACCATGACGATGTTCAGGATGTATATGTAAATTTCGTCCTGCCGGAAGAATAACGACATGGTAATTTTAGGTATTGATCCGGGAACGGCGAGACTCGGGTATGGAATAATCAAAGAAAAAACTAAAGACAGGTTGTCGTTAGTTAAATCGGGCGTTTTTGTTACAGCAAAAGAATCACAATTACAGGACAGACTCCTTTATTTATACGAAAATCTTCTTGAGCTTATTGAAAAATATTCCCCTGACGTAATAGTCGTGGAACGTATATTTTTTAACACGAACGCTAAGACAGCTATTGCAGTGGGACAGGCTAGGGGAGTAATACTTTTGTCAGCGGCCCGTACAAAAACCCGTATACACGAGTACACGGCTCTTGAAGCTAAACTGGTGTTGACGGGGTACGGCAGATCGGACAAAAAAGTTATGCAGGAAGCTGTAAAGGATATTCTTCAGCTTGAGGCTATCGTCAAGTCCGACGACGCTAACGATGCCGTTGCTATGGCTTTATGTTACATAAAAAAAGGAGAGTCCAAAAAATGATTCGCACTATTACACAGACAATAACCCAAAAAGTAGAGAAGAAATACAGGTTTGCAATACACGCGCTATTTTATGCTGCATTTTTGTTCTTACACAGCAGCGGATTTATCCCTCTTGAGAGTTTCGGACTTTATTTCGCCATACTTTTAGTTACAAGCTTTTCAGTAATCCTCGTGCATTATCCGAACGTGACCTACAGGAACATTTTTATGGCTGTACTTTTACCTATGAACCTCGCCTTAGGAGGCACCCTGGCTTTATTGCTTTTTCCTAATATAAGTTTGGTATTTAAACTCTCAGCGATAATTGCCTTTTCATTTTTGGATTATATTATTTTGCTGATAAATAATGTTTTTTTGGTGATAGAAGACAGAGAAGAAGTGATCCCTCTTTATAGGGTTGCGGTTACGTGGAGTTTAATACTACAAATCATAGTTCTGATACCCCTTGTCGCCTCCATCTACAAATTTAATGTTAATAGCTTTTACCATGCCACAGCAGTAGCTGTTTTAGCATTTTTTTATTCTTTATATCAGATATGGGTTACCAGGTACGATAAAGATGCGAAGAACGCCGGGGTAGCAGAGAAGATTTTTTTATCGTTTATCGTATTTTTCCTGGTTTTTTCCGGTGTGATAGGTGTTTCTTTCATTCCGTCTGAACCGTTTCTAAGAGCTTTGTTTACATCGTCCGTTGCCATGTTCGGGCTTAGCTATGTAAGCGCCTATTTAAAAAACGAAATTAATAAGAAATTTATATTTCAGTACGCTTTTATTACGATAGTTTTCCTCGTGTTAATGTTGATATTCCGCCCTTAAGTACCCGGGTAGGTGAGTGAAGAAGGGGAGAACCAAGAGAAGAACTATAGGGTATAATTTGTCGTACTTCCTAGCAATAAATACTATAGGGTGCTAATGTCGAACATAATCCCGTACGTTTGACCTATATTTAAGGACGTTTGTCATATATCTGAGCAAATAAACTGTTCATTTTATGACAGTATTCGTTGTAACAGCAACGTTCTGCACGATTGTCATACTTTTCGGTGGGGTGGGGGTGTGGATAACTCAGGACGCCGGTTTCGGTAATTCAGTTTTAATAATTCAGATCATCCGGAGAGCAGGGAATTTTTATTCTTTTCTATTAATAAATTAGATTAATAAATATTCGTTAATTAAAAATCATAAATAAATCTTTTGCGTTTATTTTTAGTGCATTCATTCTCTCTCACTAATTTGTGTCGTATATTTGCTTTGGCCACGCCACAGGCTCAGCCTCCAACTCAACGTCGTTAAACATACATTATACGACGTGTGGCGTGTAGACAAAACCGGCATGCCCCACGTATAGGTATATCTTATTTTATTCACGCGAAATTATTTTTCTATTTTCTCTATTTATTACTGTAATAATATTTTCTGCTTCTCTTCCAAAAATATACTTTCCCCTATTATTCCCGTGTATCCTTATAAATTACATTTAACGCACGGTGCCCCTCCCAAAATTTTTCTGATTTCTCTACCCGCCTCCGGTTCGTTGGGATATTTCATCCTCTATGTACTATAATCTATATATCTTAATGAAATTCGGGCTCATTTCATGAGATGCTGTGCCATTATTTGTTGTTGTTGCAACTAAACCAAGGAGCGACGTCCCAGGATGCCCCAGGATAAATTTTTTTAAAAAAGATGACTAAAGTATCGTTAGACTCAAATCTCTCCGACGTGATAACCCAGTACCTCGAGTATTGTGAGATAGAAAAGAACCTCTCGCAGAACACTCTCAAAATGTATCATTTTTATTTAACGGATTTTTTAGAATGGCTGGGTGCGTTTTTAAAAATAGACAAAATCACCCTGGCGGAAATTACCGACGACAATATTAAAAAATACAGACTTGATCTTAACCGCAGAATAAGTAGAAAATCCAACATGGAATTTAAACGTTCCACCCAAAAGACTTTTTTGGTTGCAATAAGGGCTTTATTGAAGTATTTGGTGGTTGAAACGGAGGTTGAGATTATGTCTCCGGAACAGATAATACTTGGAAAATCGGACGACCGTGTGCCCAAAGTCCTTAACGAAGAGCAGATGAAAAGGCTATTTGACGGCCAGGACCTGAGCAAAAGGTCCGGAATAAGGGACCGAGCCATTTTAGAAACTTTGTACAGTACGGGGCTTCGTGTTAGCGAACTCACCAAGTTAAACAGAGACGACGTTAATCTTATTTCCGGAGAGTTTACCGTTATAGGTAAGGGACGCAAAGCAAGAACTGTCTATTTATCCCCCGCAGCAAAAGACTGGATAAAAAGGTACCTGGGGATTCGGGGGGATTCTTTTAAACCTTTATTTCTAAGATATTCAGGTAAGCACATGGAGTCGGATGATTTTGACGGCGAGTCGTTGAGGCTTACAGTGCGCAGCGTTGAAAGAATGATTAAGAAATATGTTACGAACTCCGGCATTTCCGTTGATGCTACGCCCCATACTCTCAGGCACACTTACGCCACAGGGCTGCTTCAGGAGGGGGCGGATTTAAGAAGCGTTCAGGAATTGTTAGGCCACTCTAATGTTTCTACGACACAGATTTACACCCACATCACGAACAGGCAGCTTAAAAACATTCATAAGCTTTATCACAAGGATATTGACGGTAAGCCGGCTTCTTACGCAAAAGACAACGAAGAAGATGTTAGTGACGACGACGCAGGAATAACTTCTTTAAGCTAATTCAAAATCACATCATGCGCGTTGCTTTCACGTATGCCGGCCGGGGTTACACGAATAAATTCGGCGTTTTTCCAAAGTGCCTCTAAATTTATTGCACCGGAGTAACTAAAGCCCGATCTGATACCTGCTAACAGGCTTTCGATAACGTCCTGAAGCGGCCCTTTATAAGGTACTAATGCTTCTACACCCTCGGTATGATTGGTGTACGATTCGTTTTTATCCTGCGAATACTTCCCTATCTGTCGCACCTTTTCCTTTTTAGAGGTTGAACCGTTGTACTCTTTATATTCTTTACCGTTAATTTCAATTATTTCCCCGGGCGCCTCATCCGTTCCTGCCAATAAATTACCTAATGTTACCGCAGATGCTCCCGCGGCAAGTGCCTTAACTATGTCGCCTGAGTTTTTAGCGCCCCCATCAGCAATTATTGTTTTACCGTATTTTTCTGCTGCCTTTTTTGCCTCACATATCGCGGTTATCTGCGGGACACCGTGGCCGGTCATTATTCTTGTAGTGCAGATGGAACCCGGTCCTACCCCGACCCTGACGGCGTCGGCGCCGGATTCAAATAGGGCGCAGGCCCCTTCATACGTGGCAATCACTCCGGCAATTACCGTTAGATCTTTACCGTACTTCTCCGCTATATATTTAGTTGCGCTGACAAATCTATCCATATGTCCGTGGGCAACATCCATAAGAATTACTTTAGCTCCGGCCTTAGCCAGGATTTCCGCCACTAATTTGTAACCCTCTTTACAACCCAGCGAGGCTGCAGCAACAACTCCCGAACTTGCGATTTTGGAAATATTGTCGGCTTGAATTTCCGGAGCGTCGAATCTTGGTAAAATTCCCATTCCCCCTAGTTTTCCCAGTGCCACAGCCATTTCCACGCCTGTTACTGAATCCATATTTGTAGATATTAATGGAATGGACAGTTCAAGATTTTTAGATATACGGGTATTAAGGTTTATATCCCTTCTCGACCCTATTGAAGAGACTTTGGGTATTAATAAAACGTCGTCGTAGCTGAGAGCTGTTCTCAGGTCGTTTAAATACACAATCATTATGTTACGTCAGGAAAAAAAGTTCAGCAAGTATGGAGGAAAGACGCAATGGGTTCAAAACTTTTTCTGTGAATTTCGCACGGTCCGTGGATTTTCAAGGCTTCGATATGCCTGGTTGTTCCATACCCTTTGTGGGAAGAAAAGCCATAAAGAGGAAACTTTTTATCCATTTCTATCATGAAATTGTCTCTGTAAACTTTTGCGATTATTGAGGCCGCTCCCACGCTGATACTTTTTAGGTCCCCTGAGATTATGTTTAATTGGCGCGCTTCGTCGAAGTTTTTTATCTTGACCACATCCGTGATGACAAACTCAGGAGTCACTTTGAGACCTGCCACGGCATTTTCAAAAGCCCGGGATGTGCAAACAGCCATTCCTTCTCTGTCTATTGATTCATTGTCTATTTCGGTAATTGAGTAAGAAAGACATTCTTGCAACAGAAACTCATTCGCCTTTTGCCGTTTATTCGCCGATATTTTCTTGCTATCCGTGATGTTTTTGTATCCGGCTTTTCCTATATATTCGACGTCGTTATTTCTACTGAAACTCCTATTTCTACTGATGAGAAATGCCTCGATGTCCAGCATTTTCTCTATATCCAGAATAGCTGCTGCCACAACTAAAGGTCCCGCCAGCGGTCCCCTACCCACTTCATCCACACCGGCGATATATTTAAATCCCTGCGACATGTACAGTTCTTTTTCAATTTGGAAGTTTTCAGGAAATCTCACACGTACAGAATAAATTATTCGTCGGTTTCTTCAAGCGCTTCTTCGATAACTGCGGCTGAAGTTAGAGTGTCCCCCGAGTCCAGTTTAATGAGCCTGACGCCTTGTGTTGCCCTGCCAAGCACCGGAACGTTCTTTGCCCCTATCCTTAAGACTTTACCGCTTGATGTGGCCAGGAGTACGTCCGAGCCCTTGTCCGTGTTAACCGCTCTGGCGCTTACCAAGTGGCCTGTCTTGTCCGTTACTTTATAAGTAAGTATGCCCGACCCTGCCCTACTCTGAGTTTTATATTCACTTGTTTTTGTTCTTTTGCCGTAGCCTTTGTCTGACACGACAAGGAGATCTATATTTTTCGCGCTCTTGGGTACTATTACCGAGCCCACGACGCTGTCGTTACCTTTGCTGAGTTTTATTCCGGTAACACCTCCTGCGGCGCGTCCCATATCTCTGACATCTTTTTCGCTGAATCTTATGGACTGACCCATGGTTGTAGTGATAAGCACGTCGTCATCGCCGTAAGTAATTCCTGCAAAGGCAAGATTATCTCCGGCTCCGAGCTTTATAGCCAGTATCCCTGAGGATCTTATGTTTGAGAATTCAGGCATTCCTGTTCTTTTTACAACACCTTTTTCGGTGACGAAGAACACAAATCCTTTCTCTTCGGCCATATCAGACGTAGTTACAGTTAAAAAGGCCTCTATTCTTTCACTTTGTGTTGTGCTTAAAAAGTTGACTAAAGGAGTTCCTTTTGCTGTTCTTGATGATTCCGGTATGTCCCATACGCGCATTTTATATACGCGTCCGGTGTTTGTGAAAAATAGTGCCCAGTCGTGAGTCGAGCAAGTTCTGATAGTATCAACGCTATCCTCCTCTTTCAACCCCTGTCCTACAACGCCCTTTCCTCCCCTACCCTGTTTCTTGTAAGTGTCTTCTTTTAATCTTTTGATGTAGCCGCTTTCACTGATTGTTACTATGCAGGGCTCATCTATGATGAGGTCTTCGTCGGAAAGTTCGCCGACCTTACCTTTTACGACAATACTTTTTCTCTTGTCGCCATATCTTTCTTTCAGGTCTTCGAGCTCTTTTTTGACGGTCTCGATTATTCTCGTAGGCGAGGCTATCAGGTCCTCGAAATCGTCTATGATGGCCACTATCTCTCTTAACTCATCTTCTATCTTTTGTCTTTCAAGAGCGGCGAGCTTTCTTAACTGCATATCCAGTATTGCTTGCGACTGAATTTCCGAAAGTCCGAATTTCTTCATTAGCCCTAACTTTGCAACTTCGGCGTCTTTGCTTGCTCTGATGAGCGCTATGACGGCATCCAGGTTATCGAGAGCGATTTTTAAACCCTGTAGAACATGTTCTCTTTCCCGCGCTCTTCTGAGTAAGTAAATTGTTCTTTTTACCACTACTTGCTGTCTGTGTCGTACAAACTCTTCCAATATCATTTTTAGGGTCATGAGCTTGGGCTCGTTATCAAGCAAGGCAACGAAATTTGCATTGAAAGTGTTTTGAAGTTGGGTATATTTATACAGCTGATTCTGTATTTTCATTACTACTGCCTCTTTCTTGAGTTCTACGACAATTCTTAGTCCCTGTTTATTGGATTCGTCTCTCAGATCCGAGATGCCTTCGATTCTTTTGTCCTTTACCAAATCCGCGATTTTTGAAATAAGGGTGGATTTGTTGACCATGTAAGGAATTTCGGTGACGACGAGCTTCATCTTTTCACCTTTTCCTTCTTCTATTCCCATCTTCGCTCTGGTCACTACCCTACCCTTCCCTGTTGCGTACATCTGTATGATTTCTTTTTGATCGTAAATTGTCCCTCCTGTAGGAAAGTCGGGACCTTTGATTATTTTGACGAGGTCTTCGACGTTTGCCGAAGATTCAAAAGCAAGTTTGGCGACCTTGTCCTTATCTTCTTTTCCCGGTTTTTCGCCTATTTCTATGGCTTTTTCAATCAGGAGATTTATTCCGTCGACTACCTCGGAAAGGTTATGAGGGGGTACGTTTGTTGCCATACCTACGGCAATTCCTGCCGCACCATTTAGTAGTAAATTGGGTAAAAGACTCGGTAAGTAGGTAGGTTCGTAGTTTTGCAGGTCATTCATTACGAATGCTATGGTTTCTTTGTCTATATCGGAATAAAGTTCCTCGGAGATTTTATGAAGTTTACACTCTGTATACCTCATAGCTGCCGGCGGGTCTCCGTCTATACTTCCGAAGTTTCCTTGAGGGAAAACCAACGGGTATCTCAAGTTGAAGTCCTGTGCCATTCTGACAAGAGCTTCATAAACCGAAGTGTCGCCGTGGGGGTGATACTTCTTTAAAACTTCTCCTATAACAGCCGCGCATTTATGGAACTTGCCGGATGCTGACATGCCCTGATCCTGCATAGCGTAGATAACTCTTCTTTGTACCGGCTTTAATCCGTCTCTGACGTCAGGAAGGGCGCGCGAAACAATGACTGACATCGCATAGTCCAAATAAGAACTTTGCATCTCATCAGTGATTTCAGTTTGGAGTACTCTTTCATCCAGCTCCTCTTGAGTTAGTTGAGTTATTTCATCTGGTTTCTTAGCCATAACTAGATAATATTAACACTTTTTCGTCTGTCTTTCCACCCCTTTTTTAGTGCTATAAAGGGAAAAACGCCGTAAGTGAGTTTTTTTGCCGTGCTGTCTGAGTACAAAGAAAGACCGCGCCGGGCGCGGTCTTTCACGAATATTATTCTTAGCTAAATTGGTTACTCCTGTGCGAAAGCTTTTTTTCTAAAGTCGCCTTTCTGAAAGAAAAGTAACCAGGCAAGAGATCCAAGAATAACAGCGGCAATTCCGTATTTAACCACAGGATTAATATCCATGACTAAAAGAGGAGCTATGATAACCGAGATTAGGTTAATCACTTTGAGTAAAGGATTAAGGGCAGGACCTGCGGTGTCCTTCAACGGATCTCCTACAGTGTCTCCCACGATACTGGCTTTATGAGCTTCCGATCCTTTACCTCCGAAGTTACCTTCTTCAACGTATTTTTTAGCGTTATCCCAAGCACCTCCGGCGTTGGACATAAATACCGCTAATAACTGGCCCGATAAAATCAGTCCGGCGAGGAATCCTCCGAGAGGTTCGACCCCGAATAAAAGTCCTACCAACACCGAGCTTAATACTGCCAAGAGAGCTATAGGTAATAGTTCCTTTTGAGCCGATTTGGTACAGATAGCGACGGTTGTGGCATAGTCAGGTTTTACGGTACCTTCCAATATGCCGGGTATTCTAAACTGTCTCCTCACGTCGGCAATGATAGATGACGCTGCTCGTGAGACGGCATCAATCAGACGGGAACTAAATAGTAACGGTAAAGCACCTCCTATCAAAAGCCCCACGAAAACAAGAGGCTCGGATACTCTTATACCGCTCGCCAAAGTCCCGGGTCTTACTTTTTCCACGTCGGTAATAAAAGAACCGAACAAAGATACGGCCGCAATAACTGCGCTTCCTATGGCCACACCTTTAGTAATAGCTTTTGTGGTATTTCCTGCTGCGTCAAGACGCGCCAATATGGCCTGACCTTTAGAATCAATCTTTGCCATTTCTCCGATACCGCCCGCGTTGTCTGAGATAGGACCGAATGAGTCCATCGCAACATTGTTGCCGGTAAGGGTTAACATTCCGATACCGGTTAGCGACACCCCGTACAAAACGTATACAGGAGGGAACCCGGAATAAATTGCAATTGCCCCTACTATTGTCAGTGCGATGACGAGAGCTGACCAAACACTGGATTCCAAGCCTGTTGAAAGACCGGAAAGTATTGTTGTGGCTGCCCCGCTTTTGGTCTGTTCCGCGATTTTCTTAACAGGAGCATACGCGCCATCCGTGAAATAACCCGTTACGTGGTCAATAACGATGGCTAAGATAACACCGATAACGACTGATCCGAATGCTCTCCACTCATGCATATAGAACTGAGCGAGAACTGAAAATAAGACAACGGATATTGCAGCGGATGTATAGAACCCGCGGTTAATTGTGTGTAAAGGATTTTCGTTGTTTCGGCTCTTAACAAATGCGGTTCCTATAATAGAGCTCAACACACCGATTCCTCTTACTATTAACGGGAAGACGATCCACTTTACAGATCCTGTAAGGGAAGCAAGAGCTAGCCCCAGGATCAATGAGGAAACTATAGTAACTTCGTAGCTTTCGAAAATGTCGGCTGCCATTCCCGCACAGTCTCCCACGTTATCTCCGACAAGATCAGCGACAACTGCGGGATTTCTTGGGTCATCCTCAGGTATACCGGCCTCGATTTTTCCAACAAGATCAGCACCCACATCTGCAGCTTTGGTGTATATTCCGCCGCCGACTCTCATTAATAGAGCAAGCAAAGTACCTCCGAAGCCGAATCCCAGTAATGCATCTGGAGCCGCTTTTCCGAAGGATATGAAAATTAAAGTTCCGCCGAGCAAACCAAGTCCGTCGGTAAGCATTCCCGTTACGGTACCTGCACGGTACGCGGTTTTGAGAGCTTCCGGTGCCTTTTCTTTAGACGCGAGATCGGCGACTCTAATGGATGCATCTATTGCCATTCTCATGCCAAGGCGGCCAACCATCGCCGAGAATATTGCTCCGGCTAAGAACGCAAGTGCGCGTCCTACCGCGACGATAATTTTGGCATTGGCGCCAAATACTTCTGTAGCTTCGGCAGAGGGTTGAACAACCCAAACGCTGAGAAACAGCACAACTACAAGCACGCCAATCATATTACGGATAATGCGCCATTGTGACGCCAGGTATGCTTCGGCCCCTTCTTTGATGCCTCCCCACACTTCTCTCATTTTTCCCTCAGGTAAGGGAATACTTAAAATTTGACGTCTCAGATAGAATGCGTAGTAAAGCCCTAAAAGAGCTATACCCAAAACACCGAACAAACTTGCAACTTCAAACGTTGAGAATTCTTTTAATCCAATCATGAGGAGAATTTTAACTGCGCGTACATTTGTTTGTCAACCTTATTTTCCTTAATATTATAAGGTTCCCGGCATGTAGATCGTAGGAATTTTTATGAGAAAAAGAAAGGACCCAAAAAAATGTTCTTTTTTGGGTCCAAGCCGGGAGGACGCGGCTGATGTAGTCTCAATTGAGAAAGTTTCGTACCCTACATTTAAAGAGTTCGAAATTAAAATCTTCCGGTTCGAAACCCTCCTCCATTATTTGCTTTCTGATCTTTTCGAGCGTGGGACCATGCAGTTCCCATTTATTGCCGGTTCTGGACGCCTGTATGTAGAACAGAAATTCCTTGGTCTGTGCCTCTGAAATCAGGGTCACGGGAATTTTTACCAGGTGTTTGATGTTGTCAGGACATATTTTTTCGGTCGACGGGTTACCTATACAGCAACTTCTAATCGCCTGAAGATCGCTCATTTCTCTCTCCTTTAGTACATTATTTTTTTATATTTGTAAAAAGTATAAACCAAGTTTGGAGTTTATGTAATATCCAGATTTGCCTGTTTGGCGTGCGTTTGTATGAATCTCTTTCGTGGTGCCACTTCTTCACCCATAAGCATTGTGAAAACTTCATCAGCCCTGGAGGCATCCGCCACATTTATTTGTTTAAGACGTCTTGTTTCGGGGTTCATGGTCGTTTCCCAAAGCTCATCGGCGTTCATCTCGCCCAGCCCTTTAAACCTTTGGGTTACAGCCTTTTGACCCTCCGGAGTTTTCAGAAACTTTTCTCTGTCGCGGTCGTCGAATAAGTATCTCTTCTCTTTTCCCCAGACTGCTTTATATAAAGGAGGCACAGCAACGAAAATATGTCCTTCCTGAATAAGTTCGGGCATGTGTCTATAAAAGAAAGTTAGATAAAGAGAAACAATGTGCATTCCGTCGACGTCGGCATCTGCCATAAGTATTATTTTTCCGTATCTGACCTTTGCAGGATTGTACTGCTCCCCTATTCCTGCACCTATGGCAATAATTAGGGCTTTAAACTTGTCGCTGTCCACTATTTTATCTAAACGAGCTCTTTCTGTGTTCAGAATCTTCCCGAATATAGGTAGAATGGCCTGATACTCCCTGTTTCGTCCTTGTTTTGCAGAACCTCCCGCGGAGTCTCCCTCGACGATAAATATCTCAGTTTTTTCCGCATCTTTTTTAGAACAGTCAGCGAGTTTTCCGGGTAGGACACCGCTGCCCTCGAGAGCCGTTTTTCTTATAACGGTATCCCGCGCGGCTTTGGCTGCCATTCTGGCTTTAAGTGCAAGGATGTTTTTCTCTATTATTGCCTGCGCGTCTTTGGGGTTTTCGTTGAAGAAGGTTTCAAGCGACTCTTTTATTACGGATTCCACCGCTACTCTGACATTAGTATTACCTAATTTCGCTTTGGTCTGTCCTTCAAACTGCAAGGAGGCTGAATCAAGGGAAACTGAGATTACCGCTGTCAGTCCTTCTCTTAAGTCATCGCCGGATAAATTTGCATCTTTCTCTTTAAGATACCCTGCTTTTCTCGCGTAATCGTTAACACATTTAGTAAGAGCAGTTCTGAAGCCGGTAAGATGTGTTCCGCCTTCGGAATTTTTAAGGTGATTTGCGAATGTGAGAACATTTTCAGTAAAAGAATCGTTATACTGCAGAGCCGCCTCAACAGTTACGTCATCGTAGTCTTTTTTAACGTGGTACACCTTCGGGTTAAGAACTGTTTTGTTCCTGTTTAATGCCGTGAGATATGCTTTTACCCCACCTTCGAAATGATACGTATACTGCTGGCCGGTTCTGTGGTCCTCAAGTTCAAACTTAATGCCTGCAGTGAGGTATGCATATTCCCTTAATTGGTTCAAGAAATATTTAAAATCGAAGTTGGTAGTTTCAAAAATGGTATCGTCAGGCATGAATTCCACGACTGTACCCGTATCATAATTAAAAGTGGTCAGATCAATACCCCACGGTGCGGATTTTAGTTTTGAAATCGTTTTTGGTTTAGATGGATCTATTTTTTCTACCGGTCTTACGACATGACCGCCGTTTTCGTATTCTTGTATTACCGTGTTAGGTCCTCTTTTAACCACCACCCTACACCACTTTGAAAGTGCGTTAACGACTGAGGCTCCTACTCCGTGTAATCCGCTTGAAACTTTATATCCTCCGCCGCCGAATTTTCCGCCCGCGTGTAATTTTGTGTAAGCAAGTTCAAGTGCGCTGACACCGTAACCTTTTTTAATGTCGTAGGGAATACCGCGGCCGTTGTCGTAAACAATCGCAGATCCGTATTCGGTGAAAACGAGTTTGATGTGAGATGCAAAACCGCCGATTGCTTCATCCATTGAGTTGTTAACCACCTCGGTTATTAAATGATGCAACCCCTCCTGTCCGGTGGAGCCGATATACATTCCGGGTCTTTTTCTAACAGGATCCAGTCCCTCAAGAACCTGAATCTGATCTGAGCTGTAATTATCGTAGTTGTTAGTCATAACCCTAGTATTGTATATCAGTGGGAGAGTATATTCAACACCTTTTCGCCCATTTTTGCCTACAGATTAAGCAAAAGAGCCTCTACCGCGAGGCGTTGGTTTACGTTGGTCTCTTCGAGAGTTTTTTTGGTTTGGAGAATCTTTTTTATCCTCACAGCAGTGACTGTTCCCGGTGACGTAGCGTGTAATTCGCGTACCCACTTTTCCATGATTTCCACCGTTTCTTCTTTTTCTGTTTCGGATATTTCTTTTGCTTTGTCCAACCGTTGTCCTGGGTTCATATTCAGGATTTTTTTTATTCCCGAATCTTCTCTTTCAATTTCTTCTGAAGGGAAAGCGCGTTTTTTTACGCATCTGGAGATTACCGTCTCAAGAAGTGAGTTTTCGGTTTTCGAAAGTAAAAAAAGCTCGGCATATTTAGGAGGTTCTTCAAGAATTTTCAGCAAAGCGTTCTGGGCTTCCGTGGTCATAAGCTCGGAATTTGCTATTACTACTGTTTTCTTCTCTTTATTTAACGGTTTCTCCTGTAAAAATTTTTTAACTTTTCTCGAGGATGCAATTCCGATGCTTTTTTTATCTTCTTCTTTCTCCACTATCAAAAGATCGGGGTCACCTGAGTTTTCAATATGAAGGACGCCCTCCTTTCGGAGTGTTTCAACTCTGTCTTTAAATGTTCCTCCATATATAAGTACCGCTTTTCCCATAGGAAGATTATACTTTAAGAAGAACAACGTGCCTAACTTCCTTAAACGGCGCTGTGCTTGAAAGAAGTATTGCGGACATTGGGGCAAGTTGTTAACATATTTAAGTAGAAGTTAGTTGACTGCCCTATGCTAAAAACAGAAACAGTTAAAACAGTCGCAGACGTTTTGTACGAAAAAAAGCTGATAAACTCGGATCAGCTTGCTGCTATCAAATTTGAAAATGTTAACACCGGTAAAAGTGTTGAGCAGGTTGTAAAAGACCGCGGCTATGTTAAAGCCGAAGATTTCGCCGAGGCTTTAGGTGTGGTTTACAATGTTCCTTTTATTACCCTTACTGCTGAGCAGGTCGACCCGAGCTTAATGGATCTTGTCCCCTTGAATGTCGCCAAAAAATACAGATTTGTTCCTTTTGAGCTTAAGGAAAATAAACTTTCCCTGGCGATGATAGACCCTCTTGATCTTCAGACAATCGATTTTATCGAACGTAAAACCGGGTACAAGGTTGTCCCTTACATAACTATTGAAAAGACAATTGAAAAAGTTTTGGAAGAACAAAAAGGTAAAGAGCTCGGTGAAGAAATTACGGCTGCCTTACAGGAAATTACCGAGACCACTTTAAAAATTGAGGAAAGCGGTGGTGAAATTACGGATGCTACCCTGCGCGACGCGCCTATCGCAAGAATAGTTTCGATGATACTGGAAACTGCTGTTAAAATCGGAGCATCGGACATACACATAGAGCCGGGTGAAGACGGTTCCCGCTTAAGGTACAGGGTCGACGGTATTTTGGAAGAGAAAAGAAAACTTCCTAAGGAAATGCATGACTCGGTTATAGCGAGAATAAAAATTCTTGCCTCAATGAAGATAGACGAAAAAAGGGTTCCGCAGGACGGACGTTTTAAGGTACAGGTCGGAAAAAGCGAAACCGACTTGAGAATTTCTACCCTACCCACTATTTACGGCGAGAAAGTCGTTATCAGGTTATTAAAAGAAGAAGGTACCGTTTTCTCATTCCGCGATCTTGGTATGCGCGGTTCTACTTTAAAAAGATTTGAAGAAGCCTCTTTGAAACCTAACGGAATGCTTTTGGTCACAGGTCCTACCGGTTCGGGTAAGACTGTTACTTTGGCTTCCGCTTTAAGTAAATTAAATACTGTCCGCGTTAATATTGTGACACTCGAAGACCCGGTAGAAATACGGGTGCCCGGTGTTAATCAGGTGCAGGTCAATCCTCAAGCAGGTTTGGATTTTGCCGACGGGCTGAGATCTTTCTTAAGACAGGACCCGAACATCATCATGGTTGGTGAAATTCGAGACGGAGACACTGCAGAACTGGCAGTTCACGCTGCTCTCACAGGACACTTGGTCTTGTCTACTCTGCACACAAATTCAGCGGCAGGCGCATTGCCCAGGTTATTGGATATGGGAGTTGAAAACTTTTTATTAGCTTCAACTGTTAACGCGATATTGGCACAAAGACTCGTCAGAAAGATTTGTGTGGATTGCAAGGAAGAATATGAACCTCCCGAGGAAGTTCAGGAGAGTGTTAAGAAAATTGTAGCGGAGATTTCTGAAAATAAAGCGCTGCTAGCCAGAGACCCCGAAATAACAAAAATTCTAAAAAGCGTATCCGGAAAAGATAAACTTACTCTTTGGCACGGAAAAGGTTGCCCAAAGTGCGGAAATACCGGATATAGGGGAAGGATTGGTATCTACGAACTTCTTTACATGACTGAAGAAATTTCTCATCTGATTCTTGAAAATGCTCCGTCGAGCAAAATTCACGAAACGGCTGTAAAACTTGGAATGCTCACTCTTCTCCAGGATGGTTACCTCAGAATTGTCGAAGGCATAACAACTCTTGAAGAAGTATTGAGAGTTGCCAAGTAATAAAAGTATGTTCGTATTTGTAGGTATAAAAATAAGGATTTTATTAAAAAAAGGAGAGAATAATTAAAGTATGAAACTTAACGCAACACAATTATTAGAAAGAGTCGTATCTTTGAATGCTTCGGATTTACACGTGTCGGTGGGGAGTAAACCTTACGTTAGGGTCAAAACTGTTCTTTCGTTGCTTGAGGATTTTGATGTACTTACCGTTGATGATGTTGAGTACTTTCTTTCACAAATATTAGATACCCAGCAACGGGAAGTTTTGGAAGTAAATAAAGAACTGGATTTTTCTGTTGCTCTTGGAACAAAAGCCAGGTTTAGGGTAAATGCTTTTTTCCAAAAAGGATATCCTTCGGCTGCTCTGCGACACATACCTATGTCGGTTCCTTCACTCGAGGAATTAAATCTACCTCCGTACTTAATGAATTTGTGTCAGCTGAAATCGGGATTGATATTAGTTGTGGGACCTACCGGACACGGTAAATCTACCACTATCGCTTCAATGATAGACAAAATAAATGAAGGCCGGGCCGAACACATACTGACGGTTGAAGATCCTATCGAATACATTTTTGCAAATAAAAAATCCTTAGTTGAGCAGAGAGAAATGTTTTTGGATACTCACGATTGGACAGTCGCTCTTAAATCTATGTTACGACAAGATCCTAACGTCATTCTAATCGGTGAAATGAGAGATTCGGAAACAATTTCTTCCGCGCTGGAGATTGCGGAAACAGGCCACTTGGTTTTTGCAACTTTACACACGAACTCCGCTTCTCAAACTGTTGAAAGAATCGTTTCTTCGTTTGCATCTGAAAAACAGAATGAAGTAAGAGTCCAACTTTCGCAGGTGCTTGAAGTGGTCGTCTCTCAGAGACTAATACCCTCCCCCACTAAAGGTGTAGTTCCCGCCGTGGAAATAATGTTGGGTAGTGACGCAGTGCGAAATTTAATCCGTGAAGGTAAAGCTCACATGATAGATAATATTATCAACACAAGCTCCCAAGTAGGAATGGTCAGTTTAGACAGATCAATTGCATATTTGGTTAACAACGGACTTGTGGACTTCCAGGAAGGTATTAAGTACACCCTGAGACCTGAAGACTTCAGACGTTTGATAGACTCCAAGATGGTGAAGTAAGCATGGCAATTTATACATACACAGCTAAAAACATGGCGGGAAAAACAGTCGGCGGAACTGTTGACGCACGAACCAAAGATCTCGCTGTGTCTCTTCTAAAGGGACAGGGAATGTACGTTATATCCATTCAGGAAAAGAAAGAAACTATTTTTGACACCTTTTTGAATTTCCGCGGGGTTTCCCAGACCGATGTCGTGACTTTTACGCGTCAGTTTTCTACTATGATTTCGGCAGGGCTTCCTATTTCACGCGCCCTGGAAGTGTTGGCTGCTCAAACGCAGAGTCAGAATTTTAAAAAAGTTATTTACGATATTTTAAGAAATGTTGAAGGGGGCGCCTCTCTTTCTACAGCACTCGGGAGATATCCGGAGGTGTTTTCTATTACCTACCAGGCATTGGTTAAAGCAGGAGAATCTTCAGGAAAAATGGACATCATTTTAAAAAGACTGGCCGATAATATGGAGGCTCAACGGGATCTGAACTCCAGATTTAAAGGCGCAATGATATATCCGATGGTTGTTATGATAGCTATGGTAGGTGTGTTCGTAGTCCTCATGGTTTTTGTTGTCCCGCAACTTGCCGAAATGTACAAGAGTATGGATGTTGAACTTCCTCCGGTGACGCAACTAATGATTTCAACATCGGACTTTATGGTTAAAAATATCATATTGTTAGCTATCGCTACAGCAGCTGCTGTTCTTGTGATTAGATACTACGCAAAAAGTGAAAAAGGAAAGTATTATATGGCGGAGTTGGTGATGAGACTTCCTGTTTTCGGGAAAATTAATAAGGACAAGGATTTTGCGCAGTTTAGCAAAACATTGGCTTTGCTAATTAATTCTGCAGTACCCATTGTCGAGGCGTTAGGTATAGTGTCAACTGTTATGTCCAGCCCTACCTTTAGACTAGAAGTATTAAACGCTGCGAGACAAGTCGAAAAAGGAACGTCACTTTCCAGTTTTTTTAAATCTTCTGAACACTTCCCTCCTCTTTTATCGCAAATGGCAAACGTTGGAGAAGAGACCGGTAAGATGGATGAGGTCTTAGACCGTGTCGCTACTTATTACGAGGGTGAAGTGGACAATAAAGTAAAAGGATTGTCAGCGGCACTTGAGCCTATCATACTTGTTATATTGGGTGTGATGGTGGGGTTTTTGATTATCTCGATAATCACACCTATCTATAAGATTACACAGTCTATTTAAGCAGTTGGTATTTTATTGAGTGAGGAGGTGAAAAGATAAAAACTAATATGAGAAAACAAAAAGGTTTTACACTAGTTGAACTTTTGGTTGTTATCGCAATCATCGGTATCTTAGCAGGTGCTTTGTTGGTTGCTATTAATCCTCAGTCGATGATCATGAAATCAAACGATGCAAAAAGACTGTCTGATATCGACTCTTTGACTAAAGCAATTAACCTGGCACTAACAGAACAGGAGATTACATTAGGTGTGACCGGAACTTGTGCGGATTGTACAAGTAATACCGGCGACAGAGATCTCGACGGTTTGGGTTGGGTGAAATACACTATCCCGACAGGAAAGGTCGGACTTTCAAGGTTTGTTGCCGTGTTACCAATCGATCCGGTTAATGACACAGTTAACGCAGTCGCGCACGTTTACACTTTCGGGTCCTCAGCAACGGATTTTGAAGTTAACGTCGTATTGCAGCACGCAGATAATCTGTTGAAGATGAGTACGGACGGAGGAAATAACGCCAATGCTTACGAATCCGGTACGAGTTTATTGATACTTCCTTAGTTGGTTGCCGGCAATCAGCGAGAAAGGCTCTCTTATGGGAGCCTTTTTTGTTGTGGAATCGTAAAAAAAGTGCGAGAATTTCCTAATGGTGCTGACGTTTCTCAACCTCGGAATTATTTTTATTTTCGGAGCAGTTCTCGGTTCTTTTTTGAATCTTGTTTCAGACCGTGTTGTTAAAGGTGAAAAAATAGTTGCTAGTCACTCAAGATGCGACAAGTGTGGTAAGGAATTAAAAGCTTTAAATCTGATTCCGGTAATTTCATTTTTGGTGCAGAGGGGAAAGTGTTCGTTTTGTAAAACAGGGCTTTCCTGGTACTACCCTTTTTCCGAGATATTGGCCGGATTTTTATTGGTTTTGGCAGCAATACTATCCAAATTTTCCGTGGTTGATTCTTTTTCAATCGATTCGTTAATAGGTTTTCTTTTCTTAGTTATTGTGTTTTCATTTTTTGAAATTCTTTTACTCGCGGATCTTAAGTACTTATTAATTCCCGATAAAATAGTAGTGCCTGCAATAATTTTTGTTGCGTTTTTTCACATATCAACGACGGTGGCTAATTTATATGATTACCGCAATAGATTACAGAACGATGATTTCGGAAGGTACCTTCTTAAAGCAGGTTTTTTTGAAAACCAGGTTGGGACAGCTTTACGGGCGCTGGGTTTTAATTTTGGATCTGCTATAGCTATAGCTCTATTTTTTCTATTTATAGTTTGGGTAACACGCGGCAGGGGTATGGGCGGCGGGGACATCAGGCTTGGTCTATTGGTAGGACTTGTAAACGGATTTCCTTACAATCTACTGGCAGTGTTTTTGGGATTTTTTATAGGCGCGGTTGTCAGTATAGGTTTAGTAATAACACATAAAAAGACGCTAAAAAGTGTGGTACCATTCGGGCCATTTCTTATTTTGGGAAGCTTAATATGTTTTGTCTGGGGGGCTGAAATCTTAAACTGGTATTTCAACTTGTTTTAGACTGACCCCGAGCTTTTTAATTTTATTTTTCGGAAGTGTGATCCAAAAAGTGCTTCCCATTCCCATGCCTTCAGAGTCGGCTCCTACCATTCCCCCCATTCCGTGTATGTAAAGTTTTACTATGTACAGGCCTAATCCGGTACCGCCGGAGTCTGTTGCAATAGTATAGCTGTTATCGATTCTTCCGAATTTATGGAACAGTTTGGGAAGGTCTTTTTTGTCTATGCCGGATCCCGTGTCTTTAATAGAAATTCTGTAAAATTCTTCATACTCATCTATGGATATTGTTATAATTCCGTCTTTCGTAAATTTCACCGCATTTTCAACCAGGTTTGTGAAGACATCCCGGAGCTTTTCAGAATCGGCGTCCACAAGAATTTCAGTGGAAGGAGGATTAAATTCTATTTTTAAATTCTTCTCACCCACTCTGATATCGAAGTTGGATACAACATCTTTTATGGTGTTAATCAAATTGAGCTGGGTAATGGAGAAAGAAACTTTTTTTCTCTCAAATTTCGAAATATCCAACATGTCGTTTATTAATGAAATCATTCTCTGGGTGCCCACAAGAGCTTTGTTAAGGTACTCAAGTTGCTTTTGATTAAGCTTTCCGGCTTTTTGTTTTTCTAACATCCACAGGTAGCTTTTTACTATTGTCATTGGAGTTCTAAGCTCATGAGAGGCGACCGAAAGAAATTCGTCCTTTAGTGTATTTAGCACTTTCATATTTTCGTAAGCTTTGTGTAAGTCTTCTTTTGCCCTTTTTAAATTCGTGTATAACTTTGAGTTTTCGACGGCAACCCCCGCACTCTCGGAAAATTTCTTGAGCATTTCTTTTTCAAAATCCGACACCTTGTCGACTTCTTTAGCCAGGCTGACTATTATGGCGCCGATAACTCTGTCGTGTGAGAACAACGGAGTTACGATGTGTGATTTGGTTCCTGTTATTTCCTGAATAGTCTCGGCCTGCTGTCTTGTCATCGTTGGTTTGAATACATCCCACATATATGGGCTGACTATTTGTTTTTTTGTTTCTACCGCCTGAACACACACGTTGTCCGTGTATCCGAACGGGATAGTTAAGTCGCCAAAAAATTCTTCAAGCTGCACTTGTTTATCGATATCCCCCATTCCTTTAGAAAGAGAGATTTTTTTTAGGACATTACTCTTATGATCTATTAACGCCAAGATTCCCAGCTCGTACCCGAGGGCGTTAGGAATTATGTCGGCTATTTTTTGTGTGAGTTCGTCGAATTCGGTAGTCTCTAAAATTGTTTCAACTAGTTTATAGGTAGCATCAAGCGCTCGGTTTTTATCGATAAGCTTGAATATTTCACTTTCCTTTATTTCAACGACTCTATCGGGCATTAAGTATATTAAACTAGAAAATTCGTTTGTTGACTATAGCAGGGTATGTTATAAATAACCTATGCCAGATAAAACAAAAAACAAAGTTCTGATAATTGAAGATGAGCAGGATATAAGGACTATCTACGCCGAAGTCCTGCAGAACGCGGGTTACGTGGTTGACCAGGCCCCCAACGGGGAGGTCGGTGGAGACAAGATTAAAAACTCCGAATGGAGCATCTTGCTTCTCGACATAATGCTTCCCGGTAAAGACGGTCTAAAAATATTGAAAGACCTGAAGGAAACGCCCGAGTTGAAGAAAGGACCTGTTATAGTGCTTACAAATTTGAACAGTGAGCACATTATTCAAGAAGCCTTTAAATTAGGCGCTGACGGTTACTTAATAAAATCCGAAGTAAATCCTGATAAAGTCGTTGAGGAAGTCGGAAGATTTTCAGGCGTCCAAGCTTAAAACCGGTAACTGACCACAAAACATTTCCCCAATTTTTGTTGTGCTATAACCCTTTTTGCTATCTTTGTACTCCTTTTTAACAGGCTGTAATCTCAGAAAAAGGGGTTGTCGCACAGCAGCGGAATCGTATTGACACCCATTGTGCGTGAAGTCATAATTTAAAAAGAAAATGTTAATACTGCCTATATTAATTTTAAGATCTAGCATTGGATTAGATAGAAGGAGGGGGGTGAGAAGCAAATGAGACGTTTATTAAAGAAGAATCCTCAACTCATTGATGCTTCTGGTTTTACACTTATTGAACTTTTGCTCGTCATCGTGATCATCGGTATTTTATCAGGTATCGTTATCGCAGTTATAAACCCAGCTCAGGTTAGAAGAAGGACAGCTGAAACGGTTATGCGCGCAAATACGGATAAGGTTTGTTACGCAATGCAAAGCTGTGCTGCCACCAGACTAATTCCGGAGACGAATTGTATTGATTTTGCCGGAATTGGTGCTACGCAGCCCAACGGCAACCCCACTGGATCGGTATATACGATTAGTTACGCAGCCCCAACTACAACTATTACTGTACTTGGTACAGGGGCAGGGACAAATCCATGCGTATTTAGCTGTTCTTATAACACAACTTCGGGTACTGCAGTGGCCACTAGTGGTAATGCTAACTGTTTGGCTTTATAAGGATTCTGCCCCGCTCCGGCGGGGCTTTGTTAATTGTTGATATATGACTAATTTATTTCTGAATGGACGTAAAACAAAGGGTTTCACACTCGTAGAAATTATGATAGTGATGGCAGTTGTAGGCATCCTTAGCGGTCTTGTCATAACCGTTATAAACCCCGCTCAATTGAGAGCCCGTTCAAGGGATGCTACCAGAATTGCGGATTTGAAGAAGATTCAAACAACACTGGAGCTTAGATTTGCAGATCTCCGTAACTACCCCAGCAGTCCGAGTTGGCAGGCTGTTTCGGTTGTGCTCGCCTCCCCTTTGGCTAGCTACTATAGCGGTGCGTTACCCGTAGACCCGCTCTCTACCAATAACCTGACTTTTTCTTCTTGTGGGACCAATTTTCGATACAGTTACAGAAGCGCAAGCGGTAGCAACTACGTGCTTGTGGCCAAAATGGAAACGACGGCGGTCGACTACGCTGCCTGTAGTAGCGTAAGCAATTGCATTACTACCTACGGTTGTAACTGTGCGTCTTATTGTCACGCCGTCCAAAACCCCTTTTAAAAATGAAAAGGAACCCCGAGTCCAACGCATTTACCCTTTTGGAAATCACTATTGTTATGGCGGTTTTACTAATACTCATAGGTGTAACCATCTCCCTAATTTCGCCCGTTTCTTCTAAAGGCAAGGCGCGTGATAATAAAAGATTATCCGATATCTCTACTTTAGACAGGGTGATAAACGAATATAGGCTAGATTACGGCCAGTACCCGGGGTTAGAAAATTTTTTGTACACGAGTAATTACCTTCCTGCAGGCTCACCTGACTTATATTCAGCCAGGTCAGGTTGGATTCCTGTTGATATTTCCGATTACACAACAAGGTACTCCGTCGATCCCGTCAACGATGCTATATACCACTACGAATATTTCCACAATAGCGCAGATTATGAAGTAAGTACCCGCCTCGAACAGCTTATGGATAAAGCCTCGGAGGATGGTGGGAACGATCCTCTAAAATACGAGTTGGGTACAAACTTATTGCTGATTACTCCATAATTTTTGTGTTAGTATTTACATATGAAACTGCCCCGCCCCATTAATAAGGGATTCACATTAGTTGAGCTAATGATCGTGGTTTCAATACTGGCAATAGTTTCAGGGATAATGATTCCGTCTTTTTCATCTTACACAAGAAATCAAACTTTAAAGCAAGCTCAGGAAAACTTGAAAAGTGACTTAAGAAGTTTACAAAATAGAGCACTCACAGGAACCGGTTCTGACATGTTATTAAACGGACTTCCCGCTAAGTACTGGGCGGTCTCGTACTCGTCAACGCCTGGTTATAACACAACTTATAGTTTTTATCTGACTTCGACCGGTGTTTGTTCGACTACCGACCCCGCGTCGTCAATCCAGCAAACTGTTACGCTTCCGGCTAACGTTACCATCTCTTCATCAAGTGCTCACTGTCTTTTATTTAGTATGGAGGATGGGTCAGTATTGGAAAAAAACATTGCCGGTGTAATCGCCCCCATAACCGATACTACAATTAAGCTTTTTCACACTTCCAGTACAACCTCGAAAGATATTTTAATCAACCGCGCGGGTATGATTAAAAACGCAAATTAAGAAATATGAAAAAATTTATTAAACAACAAGACGGTTTGGGATTGGTTGAGGTCATAGCTGCGCTGGGAATTTCCGTCGTGGTTATCACTTCCCTACTTTCCCTGACTCTATTTTCACTAAGGACATCTTTGCAAAGTACGTTATTAATGGAAGGTACAAAAGCAGCCAACACACAAATGGAGTTGCTCCGTTCTTATAGGGACGCAAGCGCTTGGCCAGACTTTGTTCTTGCGGTGACGGGGTGTACCCCCATACCTACCCCAACCGATCCTGAAGCAGGGTGTCGCGTAACCATGCCTGTGCTGGGTGTTGCAAAGAATGCCCAATTAACGACAATGGCCGGAGCCACTGAAATTAAGACCCGTTTTTTTACCACTTTCGAGGCCGGTAACTCAATCGTTCACGTGATCGTGCAGTCTGACTGGGATATAGGAGGCCCAAACAAAAAAACATACGTGTACTCTGACTTTACGAACTGGCAACAAAAATGAAAAGAAAAACAAATCTCGAAATAAAAGAAAAAGGGTTTACTTTGGTGGAGCTTTTGGTAGTTATCGCTCTACTTGGAATATCAATTGGGGTAACAAGCGACATATTAGTTTCACTTGTCCGTAGTTACAATAAGACACAAATTAAAAATGAAGTTGAACAGCAGGCGAATTTTGTAGGTTTAAAGCTCGAACGTGAAATCAGAGGTTCTGAGGGGGTCAGTCCCGTCGGTTACACGAATTCTCTTGTAATTCAAAAGGAAGATGGTGTTTTTGTTACATACCGAGTTAGAGGAAATATTCTGGAAGTAGTATACTCCCCCACCGCCACCGTCCCTCTAACCAGCACCGACGGTATCAGCGGCATAATAGTTTCATGTCCGTCGCCGTTATACGAGGGCAATTGTTTCTCTGTGGTAGGATCTGTAGCTCCGCAGACCGTAATGATGCATATAAGATTCAAATCTTCTTTGGGAAATAGCCGTGAATATTCGGACATTATAAATGTGGTCTCTCCCAGAAACTATTAAACCCTACCGATATGAAAGTCTCTTCAATTTTAAAAAACAATTCAGGACAGACACTTGTGATAATGGTCTTTTTAATGATTGTTTCAACAACAATCGGTATAACCATTTCGAACCGCTTTATGAGCGCGCTAAAAGGGTTAGTGCGAACGGACGATAGTGTAAAAGCACTCAAAGCTGCTGAGGCCATAATAGAACGCCTGCTTATAGTTCCCAACGAAACGCTTGAGGGGTACATCATGTTTGGAAACTGCGGAAGTGCCTGCGCCTACAGCATAACTGAACCGAACGGAAACATTGTCAGTGCTACCGTTTCGCTGGAATACTCGGGGAACTCCACGGATCCTTTTTCGTTGAATCTAGAGCCCGGTGAGGCGGGACAAATTAATCTTTTAGGATATGCTTCGGGGTCTCCTCTCGACATTTGTTGGTACGGGGCTTCCTCAGCACACGCTGCCTACATATACGAAGAGGCCGGAGTTACCAAGATTAATTCATTTGCTGTAAATTCGGTGTCCTCACCTCATAGTGAAAATGGGTTTGATACTGCGGCCGCCAATCACGGTTTCCCAAACTGCTTTACTATTACCACCTCAGCTACTCCGAAATATGTCCGAATTAAGCCATATTACGAACAGGCTGTTTTTTACGCAGTACCCGCTATCGGACAAACTATACCCAGGCAGGGAATAATATTGGACGCCCGCGGTTATTCCGGGGAGTCGGCGAAGCATATTATAGTTCTTAAAACCGACCCAATGGCCCCCGCTTTTTTTGATTATGCCCTACTCCAAACTACCGGAACATCGAATCTCACTAATAGTTACGGACAATAATACAAACGGTCAAAAATATAGTGATAATCGGTCTTGTATGAGCAATGAAAGGATAGTAAAATCTTAATATGCCCATTGTAGGTTTAAATTTTGGACGAAGCACATTCAGAGCTGTCGAGCTCGATAAGCGCAAAGAGGGACTTATAGTTTCTAATATCGGTACGTACGAAAACCCCAAAGTAAACTTTTTATCAGATAAAAAAGAAGATATGGACTCGATAGCTGAGCATATTGCGGAGTTTTTTAAAGAGATGGGTTTTGGAACTTCTCACGTTGTTATGGGTTTAGATGAGAGCCAGGTTTTCATGCGGGTTATAAAAGTGCCTGTAATGAGCGACAAGGAACTTAAAAGTGCCGTTAGATACGAAGCAGAACAATACATTCCCCTACCCCTTGATCAAATCAATCTTTCATATCAAAGGCTAGACCCCGATCTTACGGAAAAAGATAAAATAAATGTTCAAGTTGTTGCCGCCAAAAAAGACGTTTTGGAAAGATACGTAGCTATAGCTAAAAAAGCCAAGCTGGTACCTTACGCAATAGAACCTGAAACCCTGGCCTTGGGAAGAATTTTAGGAGATTCCGCGGCAGCTCCTTTGGGTACTATTGTTATAGATATGGGATTTTCCGGGTCGATTATTGTTGTGACATACGGGGGCGCAGTACGTTTTACCAGAAGTATCCCGGTAGGTGGGGATATAATTACAAAGGCGATTCAACAAGAGCTAAATTTGGATATCCAGCAGGCCGAAGAATATAAGAAAGTCTACGGAATGGATCCGATGCAGGCGGAAGGTAAAATATACAACGTTATCAGGCCGGTTATGGATAATTTAATTCTTGAAATCAAAAGAGCTACTGTTTTCTTCACAAAACATAACAGCTCTGCTACGATTAAGAGGTTAATATTAACCGGAGGAACTGCCCTAATGCCCGAGCTTTTAACTTATATTGCAAAAAATGTTGATTATGAAGTGCAACTAGCCAATCCGTTGGCGAATTTTCAATTCTCTCCGAAATTAGAACCCAAGAGAAAGGAACTTAGTCAGGACGGCCCCATGTATTCTACTGCCGTGGGTCTTGCCTTGAGGGAGATTTAAATGGAAAATATTAACCTTATTCCTCAGGAAGAAATACAATACCAGGCCAAGGGTAAGGCAGTTAAAGGTACCACGGTTTTTTTTATACTGCTGACTGTTGTTGGCTTGGGTATTTCCGGATATCTTTACTACACTCATTCTGAGCTCTCTGCAAAGGTTGCGGATATAAACTCCCAGATTGATAATCAGCGCAACAAAATAAAATCACTATCATCTACAGAGGTCATAGTAAGAAATCTCGACAAAAAATATAATTCAATTTCCAAGTTTATAGCAGACAGACCGCACTATTCACGTTTGCTGTCCGAGCTGAAATTAAGACAGCCGGAAGGTGTAAGAATTGAGGCTATGGATGTAAAGGACGGTATTATTAATTACACGGGTGACGCCGATAACTACATCTTAATCCACAATTTTATTAATAGTTTGTTAAATAAGGATTTTCCCGGCGGGGATGCAGAATTGAAAGAATTATTTACCGAAGTAAAACTTAATTCCGTGACTCTTGACCAAAATAAAAGTACGGTCAGATTTTTTATCGTGATTAACTACGACACGTCGAAAATAAGACTATGAACGAAGAAAATATAGAAAATAAAATAAAAGATATAAACATAAGTGCTTTTAAAGAAATCATTTTAGATTTTGTCTTTCCTATCATTGGTTTAGCCATAACGGTCTTACTGTTTTTTGTATACGTCAAACCTACCTACACTAAAGTCAACGAGCTCAAGGAGGAATTGGTTACGCAAACCGCGGTTTTAGATGTATTGAATAAGAAGTCGGCGGCATTGTCCAAGATGAAAGATTTTAATGCCGTTTTGCAGGAAGACGCCGATCTTGTAGAAAAACTTTACGTGTCAGAGTCCAACGTACCAAAGCTTCTGGATCAGGTACACCAGATAGCAACAAACGCGGGAATGTCCGTCGACCGCTTGAATTATTCTTACGCGGGGGCAGCGGGTACCAACCCCGATGCCACTTCCGACCAACGTAAGGACGATGTAAGTGGGGTTGTTAATATTGCCGCTACAGTAACCGGTTCTCACGAGCAAATGGTTGTTTTTATGCAGGAACTCGAGAAAGCTGCAAGGATTGCCTACGCGACAACATTCCGATTTGGCCAGTCAAGTGCCGCGGAACAGTCAGGTTTGTTAAATGTCAACGTGAACATAGACTCACCTTACATGTACGTTCAGTCAATAGCTGTGACAGACGATCCCATAACTTTGGATATAACATCTCCGGCTTTTGTTGCGTTCATGAACAGCATTAAGGATTATAAGTATTATGAATTTTTAAATCCCGACATAGTCAATACTGAGCAGGTTACAGAAGTTGAATCAGCTGCTCCCGCCGAAGTTGTAACCGAACAAACATCGGTAGCACCGACAGAGCCGGTAGAAGAAGAACCGGAAACGCCGTTTGATTTATAAAGATACCGTTCTATTATTACGCCAGCGGGGAATTTTCCTTTTTCCACTTCTCTATTTCTTTGTGATTTCCTGAAAGTAAAACGTCGGGTACTTTTTTTCCTTTAAATGTTTCAGGTCTCGTATATTGCGGGTGTTCGATGTTACCTTCTGAAAACGATTCTTTGGTTATGGCGTCTTCCTTTTCAATAACCTGGGGTAGCAGTCTTGTAATACTTTCAAGAATTATTAAAGCCGGAACTTCCCCTCCTGAAATAACATAATCTCCGATGCTTATAACGTCGGTAACATAATTTTCTTCGATTCTGGCGTCAACTCCTTCGTATCTTCCGCAGATTAATGTAATTTCCGAAGCTTTCGATAATTCTTCGGCGTATTTTTGATCATATCTTTTTCCTCGGGGCGACAAGAGAACCACCCTGACGCCATCTCTTTTAATAACGTTCTCCGGTGGTTCACCGTGTATATCACTGAGGGCGTCGTAAATTGGCTCGGGCATCAAAAGCATTCCGGTACCCCCTCCGTAAGGTTTATCATCGATGGTGCCTCTTTTGTCGCGGGCGTAGCTTCTGAGATTCCACAGTTTGTACCCGGCGGCATTTTTTTCAACTGCCCTTTTGAAGGGTAAAAATTCTAAATGAGGTTGTATCAGTTCGGGAAATAAAGTGAGAACGTTAAATCTTATCATCTTCTTTTATGTTAACACTTATTCTTATGTCGTCTTTTATAGCTTTTGCTTTGGCCATATTTCTGATGCTTTTGATGTTTCTGCCTTCTTTACCGATTAGCGTGCCCATATCTTCTTTGGCTGCTGAAATGGTGTAAATAAAAACCCCTTCTTCGGAGACTTCTTCAACCTCTATAGCTTCGGGTTGAGATACGATTTGTCGGACAATGTAGGTTATAAACTCTTTCATATTAAGCCTGTTCAGGGGTTTCTTCAGCTGCGGGAGTTACTTCTTCTGTTACCGTTTTCTCTTCTTTTGTTTCTTTCTCAGCCGTTTCCTCTTTACCGGGTCTGTACTTGGTGTATTCGTATTTGCCTTCTATTATCTTTTTTACGGCATCTGAAACCATGGCCCCTTTTGATATCCAGTCCTGGTATTTTTTCTTGTCGTAATCAAATGATGCGGGGGTTGTGGACGGGTTATAGAAACCAATTATGTCCAAAAATTTACCGTCTCTTTTGGTTCTGGTCTGCGTAGCCACCACCCTGTAGGATGGTAAGTTTTTTCTGCCTGTTCTTGTTAATCTGATTGTTACCGACATAACTGGTTGATTTTAGCAGATGAGGTTGGGGTTGTCCATATACCCACAATACGCCTTAATCGCTTTTTTCCATTCTTTTTAACCCGCTCTCTGCGGCCGCTTGTTCGGCTCTTTGTTTACTTTTGCCTTCTCCGATTCCCCAATTCTCCTTGCCTATGAAAACGCCCATTTTAAAGGTTTTTTCGTGGTCAGGACCCCATGAGTCTATAACCTGGTATACCGGGGTCGCACCGAATTTATCCTGTGCCATTTCCTGAAATTGAGATTTTGAGTCCTTAAAAATGTTGCTGTCGACGATGTCGCTTACTTTAGGAAAAAGTTCTTTTTCCAGGAATTGGCGGCATTTTTCAAGGTCTTTGTCGAGGTAGAGGGCACCCAGCACGGCCTCAAAAGTGTTAGCGAGTATGTACTCCCTTTCTCTTCCACCTGTAGCCTCTTCACCGTTGGAAAGGAGGAGAAGGCTTCCGTAATCCATTCTTTTTGCTTCCTCCGCAAGAGAAGACGTGCAAACTATAGATGAACGGTAGTTAGTCAGTTCGCCTTCAGGCGCTTCGGGGTAAGCATTATATAGAAATTCGCTGGAAAGTAGTTGAAGTACGGCATCCCCGAGAAATTCCAGTCTCTCGTTAGAAGGATTAGTGTACTCATGGTGTTCGTTCAGGTAAGAACGGTGGGTAAAGGCTGTTTTAAACAGGTTCTCATCAGACAAGTCTTTACCAAGTATTTGTTTAGTTTTGGCGAAATCAAATCCCATACTGACTTTTCCGTGCCCGTTCCGAACTTTCTCCGCGACTAAGGTCACGGGTAAAATACGGCCGGATACTAATCAATTTTTTCACTAAGTAGGTCGATTATGTCCTGAACGGTTGCGATGTTTTCCTGTTCAGACACAAGATCCACCCGATACATTTCTTCAAGCTCGGACAGTATCTCAAGAAGCTCCATCTCTCCGATATTAAGGTCGTCCTCAAAAAAAGAACCCTCATGGATATCGCCGGGAGAAACACCCGTTTTTTCTTCTATTACCTTTTTAGTTTTTGCAAAGTATTCGCTACTCATCTTTTTTCTCCAAATAATTTCCTATTACTGTGCCAAGAACCCCGTTCACAAATTTATGTGAAGTGTCATTCCCGAACTCTTTAGCCAACTCCACGGCTTCATCCACGACCACCTTTACGGGAGCCTTTTTGCCGAATAACAACTCAAAGATTGCAATTCTGAGTACTACTAAATCAATTTTGGCTATTTTGTCAATAGGCCATTCTGGCGCGCTCTCCTCGATTACCTTGTCAATCTCATTAATATGGGTTTTGACGCCTTCGAAAATGTACTCCGTAAGCTCGGTGTCTTGCTCTCCCGGCTGTTCCTCCAACAGGTCTTTTGAAAGTAAAATCGCGTCCGTTTTATCGGTTTCGGTAAAAAGCCAACAAAATATAGATGTTAACGCGAGTTTTCTGGAAGTGTGCCTCGGATCAGCGAAAGATTTCATTATGTAATTATATCCGAATTATTAAAGCTCGATATACTCTTCGACGTGGGGTCTTTTGTAAGCTTTGTTGTCCGAAGTTTTTACAGCATGAACGCGCACCCTTTTATAGTGCGCGCCTCTTTTTTGTCTCGTTCTTGATAGAGAATGTTTTCTTTTAGGTACTGCCATACAGTGTGAAATATAAAGGTTTGAGGCTCTGCTGTCAAATAGAATCCGTGTTTAGGTAAAAAGAAAAGCCGCTCATTAACCTTGGGGGGTCAAAGATACGGCTTTTTGGTGCAGGCTCTAGCGGTTAGAAGGATGCAAAATGTTCCTTTTTACCGTTTCTGCCTCAATTACTGGTAAAACTTCATTCGTGTACCACTTAACCAGTTCTGTAGTCCAGTGTTTTCCGCGGGGAGTATATTTTTCAATCCACCACTTGACGGGGAAATTGCTCCGTGACGGTTCTTCTTTCCCCATATAGGTGTCCACTAGTTTTCCGTTTACCCTTGCTTCCATTCTAACTGTAACTTCCTGGAAGGGGGTTATCGATATTTGGATTTCATGGTTCCCGGATGACAGGGTTTTGGGTATAGTCAAAGCTTTGTTGTATGTCCTCGGGTTATCGTAGTACATTTTCACTCTCCTTTTTAGATCGTTGATTTTACGAACTATAGGATTATACTATCAGGATTAATTTTTGGCAAGTGCCGATATAATGGCAAAAATGCTTGCTCCGAACTCCCTGGAGTCATTTATGACGAGACCGGAGCCTTCCACCATAGTCTTGATCTCAGGGGCATGCTCGGAGGCGTGAAAGTAGAATAATTGTCCGTTTTCTTTCAAACGGTCTTTAAGTAAATTAAGTAGGTGTTTTTGGCTCAAATCGGTATAGAAAGGATCCATAAATATAAAGTCGTATTTCTTGTCGGTTGCTGCCACGTATTTAACGGCATTTTTCAAAGTAACCGAGGACTTATCGTAGAACCTGCAGTTTTCAACATTTTTCCTTATCGCTTCCACGCTCCCGCTAGTTCCGTCCACGAAGTCGCACCAGGCCGCTCCCCTGCTCAAAGCCTCGATACCTAAGTTTCCGCTACCTGCAAATAAATCCAGGCACACCGCCCTCTCAATTTTTCCTCCGATAATAGAAAACATCGAGGATTTGGCAATTTCCTGAACTGCCCTAAAACCCGGTATTTCCGGTGCAATAAGCTTTTTATTTTTTGCGGAGCCTGTTGTTACTCTTAATTCCATATATCAGTTGTTAGGTATATATTCTCCCGCCTCCTGTGTCAACCTTTCCTTTAATAGCGGATAATAGTCCAAAAATGGGTAAATTTCTTTGGCCTCTTCTTTTGCTTTTTCCAGCATTTTTACGTTAAACATATCGGCTATTTTGAATTTTTTGAACCCGTGCTGTATTGCCCCGAAAATATCTCCCTGCCCTCTCGCCCTCATATCTATCTCGGCAAGTTCCATACCGTTGTCTACTGTTTCAAGATTTTTAAGCCTCGCGTAAGCATTCTTAGATTGGGTGCTTAAAAAAGTCAGACAAAACCCCTCTTTTGAGCCTCTCCCCACCCTTCCCCGCAATTGGTGTAAACTAGCCAGTCCGTACCTTTCGGCGCTCTCTATGACCATTACAGTGGCTTCAGGCACGTCAATTCCCACCTCTATGACCGGGGTGGACACCAGCACTTTTATCTTTCCCTTTCTGAACTTCTCAATAACCTCTTCTTTTTCCTTGGGCTTCATTCTCCCGTGGAGTAATCCCATTTCTACGTCTTTGAAATAAGTTTTCTTAAGCGCCGCGTATTCCGCTTCGGCGGCTTTTACGTTTTCCAGCATCAACGCGTCGCTTTCCTCAATTAAAGGGCAAACGATAAAAGTCGGTTCGTTTTTCTGTTTGATCCATTGGTAAGCCCTGTCCCGCGCGTTTTCCGGAATAACTTTGGTCGAAACTTTTCTTTCTTTATTGGGGTGGGTGTCTAAAACCGATATTGAAAGGTCGCCGTAAATAGTTAGGGCAAGTGTTCTTGGTATCGGTGTTGCGGTCATGGCGAGTAAATGAGGTACTGTTCCGTCATTTGCCATTTCAAGGATTTTTCCCCTCTGCTCGACGCCGAACCTATGTTGTTCGTCTATTACAACCAGCTCAACACCCTTAAATTTTTCTTTGGAATAAATGAGGGCGTGAGTTCCTATTAATATGTCGAAGTCGTCTTTTTCCGGCTTTGTGGAACCTGTAATCAGGGAGATTTTTACTCCCAGCGGCGATAAAAAACGGTTAAAGGTTTCGTAGTGCTGAGCTGCGAGTATTTCGGTAGGAGCCATATACAAGGTTTTAAACCCGTTTAGATGCGTGTTGTAGGCGGCTATCAGCGCTACTAGTGTTTTTCCCGTGCCGACGTCGCCTTCGAGTAAACGGTTCATCGGGTGTTTTTGTGCCAGATCTTTCATAATTTCCCCAACCGATTTTTCCTGGGAATCTGTGAGTTTAAACGGCAGTGACGCTATAAAATGAGCAATTTGGGTATCTTTTATAGTCATTCCGGTACTTTTTAGCTTAGAATCCCATTGAACGCGCCTTTTTTCCACCTTTAAGAGTTCGAGAAACAACTCTTCAAATTGGAACCTGATCTTAGCTTTTTCGGCGTTAATTTCTGTGTCCGGAAAATGGATTTGTTTAAGGGACCAGTTGAATGTACTCAAACCGTGTTTTTTAATTGTATTTTCGGGTAAAAATTCTCCAAGTTCTATTTCCCCCAATACGACGTCGTTAATTCTAGCCCTCAGCCACCTCGAAGTTACTCCATATGTTTCCGGGTAAACCGGCACCAGACGCCCGGTGTTAATATTTACTTCTCTACTCTCCTCAAGCTCGGGGCTGATAAAAGAAATTTTTCTGTCAAAAGTTCCGACTTTACCGCTAACCGTGTACTCTTTACCGGTTTTGATTGTTGTCTTTAAATAGTGTTGATTAAAGAACATTAAGCCGATCTTTTCGGTACCGTCGTTTACGACTATTTTTGTAAGTCTCTTACCGTTCCGCGTGAAAATATTGGTTACCGACTCGACCATACCTTTAACCGTGGCAACCTCATTTTCCAGCAAGTCCCCGATATTTTTAACATTAGAGTAGTCATCGTACCTAAAAGGAAAGTGATACAACAAGTCCTGAACTGTCCCAATTTCTAAGTTTTCTAAAAGTTTTTTATACTTAGGTCCGATTTTTGGTACCACACCAACGGGTGACGACAATTTCATGTGAATACATTTTACTTGTTTTTAAAATTAACGTAACATTTATCGGTTAACCACATGAGAGGAGAGTAAAAATGAGCGTATTCGATGAAAAAGTTTTTCCATTCGGGTTTTGTGATTTCGACATTGCCACGGCGGTTGTAAAGGAATATACGGATTTATTTCCGGACGACGGCTACATTCCCGAGATTGAAAAGTGTCGTGACGGGAGTGGTTTTTCCGTGATTGTGAACGTACCTATGAGTAAGTACGAAAATTTTGAGTTTGCTTTTTCGGTAGTTGCCGGTGGTTAATTATAAAAAGGCCGGGTTCATGTTTCCTTAACAGGATCAGACACCCGGCATTTCTTACAGGACGTAAGGTAGAACGGAAGTTGCGATAAGCGCTAATGTACTTATAACTATAACAGCCTTGTAGATATTATTTTTCCTGAACACTCTTTTTATTTTTTTCTTTATTTCTTTGCCCGTCATTTTTTATCCACGACTTTAAAATATTTTCTCTTACCGAATTTTACTACTGTTCCCGGTGTGAACTCAATTCCGGCTTGTACGGATACCACTTTTTTTCCGTTAATTTCTACCCCGCCCTGCTCTACGATTCTTTTTATATGACTGGCGGACTCAGAGTTTTTGAGGGCTTTTTTCAAAAATTCCGTAACGGGCACAGTACCCATGAATTCAACCATCTCGGTATCTTCATCGGAAATATCTTTTTTCTGAACCGTCCTCTCAAAATGTTTTTGAGCCATACCCGCTTTTTCAGCACCTTTAATGATTTTTACCACTTCAAACGCCATAAGTTTTTTAAAGGTCATCGGATTTTCTCCGTCCTGCATTTTTTGGTTTATTTCCCAAATTTCTTCCATCGGCATATCAGTCAAAAGCCTTAGACATTTGGTTACCAGTTCGTCGGGGTAAGACATGGCCTTTCCGTACATTTCTTCTGGTTTGTCGGCCAGGTTTATACCGTTACCCCCGGTCTTACTCATAGTTAAGGCATCAGGAGCTTCCATCATTTCGTTTGTTCTCACAAACTTGTCTTTACCGAGATATCTTTTCACCAGCTCACGTCCCATAAGCATGTTAAATGTTTGGTCGGTCCCTCCGATTTCGAGATCTACGCCCATAGCCACGCTGTCAAAGCCCTGCATAAGGGGGTAAATAAATTCCTGCAGCCCGATAGGATTATTTCGTTTTAGTCTTTTGGCAAAATAGTCGCGTTCAATCATTTGCTGAACTGTGGCGTTTGATAATAATTTAATAAGGTCGGCCAGGCTGATTTTTGAAAGCCACTCGTGATTTCTCATAAACTTAACCGGGTTATCGCCTTCAAAATCTATGAGTTGCGCAGCTTGTTCTTTCCACCCCGCCATGTTTTTTTGGATTTGTTCTTCGGTCATCAGAGGTCTTGCAGTGTCTTTATCGGGGTCACCGATTAAAGTTGTGAAGTCTCCGACCAAAAAAATGGCTTCGTGTCCCAATTGCTGGAGAATTCTTAAGGCTCTGATTCCCATAGCGTGACCCACGTGGAGGTAAGGGCCTGTCGGGTCAAAACCCTGGTAAGCTTTTATTCTTTCCCCCGACATAAGTTTCTTTTTCAATGCGTCTTTTGTTGGAAATATAGAATCCACACCCCTCTCAAGAAAAGTGTTGATTAATTTTTCATCTGTGCTGACTTTAGCCATACAGTCAGTATATTATAATTCGGATTTTAAAACTATATAAAGGGGGTGGTTTGAGAAAAAAAAGAACCGCCGATACCTCTTGAGTATGAGCGGTTCTGTGGCTCTAGATAAAACCGATTGGTTTTGCGGCATAACTGAAGGTATATCTTCCCGAGCATTCCTGTGCGCTTCCTGTTATTTTATACACCGCCCTTTCTCCTACAAGGATAAACACCCCTTTTGTATACTCGAGGTCAGAGAGAAGTTCACTCCTGCCCGCGGCTTCCCCGTTAAACTTAATTGGGTTTTCTCTGCTTCCCGGGGGATTCCTACCGTTCTTTTTGACGTGGTTGAACTTATTCCTATCCACTTCTCTACCCTCCTCTCAATATGATTTCGGTATAGAATAGCACCTTTAATTTAAGAATAAAAGGTAGGCAAAAAAATGCCGGGAGCATCGAAGTTTATTCGGTGTTGTCCCGGCGGAGTATAAAATTTTATTTTAATGTCAAAGCTGTTTTAACTAGTCACCAAAACTTTTGAGTCTCCGGCGGAGTTCTTTGAGTCGGTCAACCTCTTCCTTACAAAGTTTTACACCGGCCGCTTCTTTCTTTTCGAGGCAGACCAATTCCGCGCGTTCTTTTCCCTTCAGCTTTGTACACCCCATTTCCTTACTCCTTTCAAGAGATTGACAAGATTGGATAGGCCTTGACTACTTCGTGTGTGCAGAGGAATTCTTTTTCGCTGTAGTCGACCCGCTCAAATCTTACTTTCAGCATATGCTTTTTGTTGTTTTGATCTGTAATCATCACAACGTCGTCTCCGTTTAGCATATACCCGCATTTCAGGTAGTAGCGTTCGGTAAGCTTTAAGACCGTTTTTTCAAGCTTTCCGTTGCCCCACAAACGCGGTTTACCTTTATCCACAACTGCCAACCTAACGTTCATTTTCCTCTCCTGTCTCTGGAATCACGCTATATTACAGCAAAAAGGCAGAATAATCAAACCCCACCCGGAATGGTATAATTTTGTAATGCCGGTCAGGAAATCAGGAAAATATAGAACGTACCGACCTAAAAAGAACTTCTTTTCAAAATTTAAGCTCTCTGACGTTTTCGACTTCTCAGCGCTCAAAGGTTTCTACAAAAAAAACTATAAACCTGAAATGGTTTCTCTTGCCGGTTTAGGAGCAAAGAAACTTAAAACTTTAACTGTTCTCGCTACAGTTGTGTTAACCGTAATGGTCGTAGGTTTGTTTGGGACAGTTGTTATTTTCGCTTATTTTTCAAGGGAACTTCCCAACCCCTCTCAACTGCTTGAAAGAAGTTTTGAGCTTTCGACAAGATTTTATGACCGTAACGACAAGCTAATCTATGAGGTGTTCGGAGACAAAAACAGAACTCTCGTTAAGATGGAGGATGTAGTTCCATATGTAACTTATGCCACGCTTGCTACTGAAGATTCGGAGTTCTATCTGCATAAAGGTTATTCTATCCGGGGTATGGCAAGGGCACTTAGGAATACTTTCACGGGTGAAGGGCTTCAGGGGGGCTCCACATTAACCCAGCAGGTCATAAAGAACACTCTTCTGACTCAGGACAGGACTTTAGTGCGTAAAATCAAGGAATTAATCCTTTCTCTACAGCTTGAGAACAGATACAGCAAAGACGAGATAATCCAGATGTACTTAAACGAAACTCCCTACGGTGGACAGAATTACGGAATATACAGCGCCTCCAAAGCTTATTTCAACAAGCTTCCCAAGGATCTCACCATTGCCGAATCGGCCTATCTTGCAGGATTGCCTCAAAGCCCGAGCTATTATTCACAGTTCGGGGTTAGTCCTGAAGCCGGGATTGAGAGAAAAAACTACGTGCTATATCTAATGCGTGAGAGAGGTTGGGTCGCCGGAGACGGGAAAAGACACTACCTCAGCCAGCAGGACTACGACGCGGCCAGGGGCGAAGAACTTAAATTCGAAACCTCCCGTGTTCCTCTGGAAGCCCCTCATTTTGTCTTTTACGCCAAGCAGTTTTTGATAAATATTTTAGGTGAAGACGCCGTAGAAAAAGGCGGACTGAAGGTCAAAACAACGGTAGACCTCGACGTTCAGAAAATTGCTCAGGAAACCGTAACAAACGAATTGGATGAATCATCGGCCAGTCTCAACGTGTGGAACGGTGCGATGGTTGTATTAGACCCTAAAACCGGGCAAATTTTGGCTATGGTAGGCTCGAAAGGATACAACCTTGACTCACAGCCGGAGGGGTGTATTCCCGGCACTTCCGGAGAAAATTCCTGCAAGTTCGACCCCTATGTTAATGTTGCTATATCGGACAGACAGCCCGGTTCCGCTATTAAACCCATCACCTACGCAAACATGCTTGCCCAAGGATATTCTTTAGCTTATCCCTTTTTAGACATGCCCATATCATTTGAGGGTGCCGCACCGGACAAACCTTACGTTCCCGCTAATTATGACGGTATTTTCAGAGGAGTTGTTTCTTTAAGACGTTCGCTTGGTAACTCACTGAACATACCCGCGGTAGAAGCACTAAAGATCGGTGGAATAGATAATATGATAGATTTGGCTGAAAAGATGGGCATCACCACGTTTAAAGACAGACAACGATATGGTTTGGCTCTAACTTTAGGCGGAGGCGAAACCAAACTACTTGAGTTAACAGGAGCTTTTTCGGTGTTTGCCGCGGAGGGAATGTTTCACAGACCTGTGCCTATAATCGAAGTTCAGGATTCTAACGGAAGAGTTGTTTACAAACCCCAGGAACCGGCTCAGAGGGCTCTTGATGAGGGGCCGGCATTCCTGATCTCCGACATTTTGTCGGATAACGGAGCACGTTCTGATGTATTTGGTACAGCAAGTTTATTGAATATTCCCGGGCACACCGTAGCAGTAAAAACCGGTACTACCGACGACAAACGGGATAATTATGCCATAGGTTACACCCCTTTCGTGGTTGTCGGAGTGTGGGTCGGAAACAGTAACAACGAGAAAATGAATCCTTACATCGCTTCAGGTATTTCCGGTGCCTCTCCCATCTGGAATACTTTCATAAAAGAATATTTGAAAGATAAGGCGGACGAGAAATTTAAGGTTCCCCCGAACGTTGAAAAATTTGAGGTAGACAGACTCACGGGAGGATTGCCCTTCGAAAGTTTTGAAAAAAGAAGTGAGTGGTTTATAAAAGGCACCGAGCCGACGGCTAAAAGTGACTGGTTTCAACGGCTTGAGGTCTGCAAGATAGATGGGAGAGTTGCGAATGAAGGATGCAAAGACGCAGGAGAAACTGAGGAAATAAGTTTCGTGCGTATCACCGCGCCTTATAGTGAGTGGCAGCCCGCCGTCGATGCCTGGGTCAAAGAGAAATATGAGAAGGATGAAAGATTCTTCCCCCCTCTTATGCAATCTAAGCTGGAATTCGATGGCAACGAGGTTTCCAACAAAGATGACGTAAACGTTCAAATTGTGGGGGTAAAGGATGGCCAAAACGTTCCCTTGAATTTCAGGCTTAACGTAGAGATATCTGCTTACAACGACATTAAAATCGTACGCATTTATAAGGATGGGGATAAAGTAGCGGAAGATGACGCCAGTCCTTACGGTTATAACTTCGAACTAAAAGCTTCGGATATAGGAAGCCATGAATTCGAAGTTACGGTTACCGACGACGACGATAACAAGGGAAGTGACAAGATAAGACTGAATGTGGTCGGGTACGAGAGGCAATAGTTATAAAGGCACCGTTTCCCTTGACATTACTGCCCTGCCCTGCAATATTTGGTTAGATATATGAAATTAGACATAGAAGCTACTAAATCAGAAGCTAAAAAACTACTCGATAGTGCGGGAGATTCCGGAAGTTTGGCTGAATGGCACTCTAAATATTTAGGCAAAAAGGGTGTTTTGAGAACTCTGACCGCAGACGTGTCAGATCTGACTGTTGAAGAAAAAAAGGAACTGGGCCGAAACGTGAACGAACTTAAATCCTTTCTCGAGGAAGCTTACCGGGAAAGTCTTAACTCTGTAACCTCAATAAAAAAAGACAAACCTCTCGAAAATTTTTATAAAAGTCTACCCGGGAAAAAGCCTGAAATAGGGCATCTTCACTTAATAACCCAGGCTATACGCGAGATAAGCGATGTTTTCTCGGGATTGGGATTTGTCAGGGTCAGATACCCTGAGATTGAATGGGATTATTACGCTTTTGAGGCTTTAAATATGCCTAAAACCCACCCCGCCCGCGATGAATGGGAAACCTTTTTTGTGGATGTTCCTGAAGATCCTAAACTCGGGAAAGTTGTAATCACTCCTCACACATCAAACGGTCAGATACGCGAGATGCTCAAAGGCGAGTTGCCTATAAGAATGCTGAATATCTCCCGCTGCGGAAGAAGACAAAGCGATATTAACCACGTCCCGACCTTTTATCAATTCGAAGGCTTGGTGGTAGATAAAAATATAAGCATTACTCACCTGAAAGGTGTTTTAGAATATTTGATTTACAATTTTTTCGGTAAGGACACAAAGTTCCGTTTAAGGCCTTATGACTTTAGGTTTACAGAGCCTAGTTTTGAAGTCGATGTTACCTGCGGTATCTGTGGAGGGAAAGGATGCCGTTTTTGTAAAGAGGGCTGGGTCGAACTCGGGGGTGCGGGAATGGTGCACCCGGATGTTTTAAAAGCAGGCGGTGTAGACCCCGAAGTTTACTCCGGGTTTGCTTTCGGTTGGGGCGTTGAGAGGGTTCTTATGATGAGAACGAATTTGAAGATTGATGATATCCGATATCTCTTAGAAAATAATTTGAAATTTTTGGAGCAGTTTTAAAATGAACGTACTAATACCTTTTTCCTGGCTTAAAGATTATGTGAAAACAAACGCAGGTGTAAGAGATGCAGCTTCGGCTTTGTCTGAGCATTCATTTAGTGTCGAAAAAATTATTGATGACGACGTTCTGGAAATCGAAGTAACCCCCAACAGAGGAGACGGTTTATCTGTATTAGGGGTGGCGAGAGAACTGATGGCAGTACTTCCCGCGAAAGGTTTTTCTGCGGAATGGGTGAAAAAGCAAATTCCCGTAACGAAATATTCAGGAAAGGATAAGCCCAAGGTAACAATTTCCGACAATAGTTTAGTCCCGCGCTTTAGTGCAGTTGTTATAGACAGAGTTAAAGTGAAGGAATCTCCTGCAGAAATTAAAGAAAGGTTGTCAAAGGTTGGATTACGGGCAATTAACAATGTTGTGGACGTGACAAACTACTGCATGGTAGAGCTCGGTCAGCCCATGCATGCTTTTGACTACGACAAAATCGGCGGGCACGAGATGAACGTAAGAGAGTCCAAAAAGGGTGAGGAAATAACCACTTTGGACGGAGTAAGAAGAACGTTGCCGGAAGGAGTTATCGTAATTGAAGACGGGGACGGCCGGCTAATAGATCTTTGCGGTATTATGGGGGGTTTAAACAGCGAGTTAGACGGGAAAACTACTAAAGTTCTTCTTTTTGTACAAGTCTACGACCCCGTAAGAATTCGAAGGTCTTCAATGAGTTTGGGACACCGCACTGACGCAGCTCTCCGTTTCGAAAAAGGTGTGGATTTTGAAAACGTGGTTTCTTCCTTGCAGACTGCGGCAGGAATGCTGGCCAAACTTAGCGGCGGCGAAATATCGTCCGAGTTAATAGACATAACAGGAACCGTTTATACCGAGAAACATATTAAGATTGATTACGACAAAATTAACAAGATTGCAGGCATCGAAATAAAAAAGGATTTCGTGAATGCGACTCTTAGTTCTTTGGGTTTTGTAATAAAAGGCACCGATGTTTATGTTCCTTCATGGAGATACGACGATATAAATATTGTTGAAGATCTTGCGGAAGAAGTAGTAAGAATTTACGGGTATCAAAATTTACCGAACGAATTGCCGGGTGGTACTCTACCCCACCGTGCCAAGAATAATAATTTTGCTTTAGAAGATAAAGCAAAAGATTTTTTGAAATATCTGGGATTTTTTGAATGTTATAACTACTCCGCCGTGTCATCCGAATTATCGGGACACGGAGCGCTAAAAATTAAAAACCCGTTAAATGCAGATCTTGCGTATTTAAGAACATCTTTAACTCCGAAGCTTTTGGAGATTTTGCACAAGAACAGAGGTTATTCGGAAACCGTTAAAATTTTTGAACTTGCTCCGGTTTTTCTTTCTAAAAAAGGAGATTTACCGAACCCGCCTTTTATGCTGGGGCTGGCAGTTCGGGGCTTGGATTTCCTTGTATTTAAAGGAATAATCGAGGCCTTATTTGAAGAGCTCGGCGTCGTAGGAGAGGTTTCATTTGAAATAGTTGAACAACCCGGCGGAGCTCTAAGCTGTGAGATAAACTTTGACGAATTAGCAAATATTACCGGTGAGGCCAGAGTTTACTCGCCCTTAACAGGTTTTAACTCTATCAAAGAAGATATTACCGTTGTCGTAGGTGACTCCGTTACTTTTACCGACATAGTAGACGTGGTTACAAACACCGATACCCGAGTAGACAAAGTTAGCTTCAAAGATATCTACGGAGATGCTCTGACTCTCTCAATAGAATTTTTGGATCGCTCCAAACAAATAACTTCCGAAGAAACAAAAAGTATCAGAGAGTGGATAATAAAAAATCTGGATTCTAAATACGGAATTAAGTTAAAGTCCCAGTAAATTTTCTGTCAGCATCCGTAACTGTATATTTGTGGGCTAACCCTTCTTAACTGCGTTGACTACTTGTTCGAAGTCTTTGGGTTCATTGATTGCCATCTCTGACAAAGTTTTTCTGTTAAGAAGTATTCCTTCTCTTTTAAGAGCTGCGATGAATCTGGAATATTTCATGTCGTACTGTATTAAAGCGGCACTTAATCTGGTTATCCAAAGTCTTCTCATGTCTCTTTTTTTCTGTTTTCTTCCTTCAAACGCGTGCTCACCGGCTCTGATGACACCTTCCTGAGCTCTTCTGAAGAGTCTGCTTCTGGTGCCTCTGTAGCCTTTAGCCAGCTTTAATACTTTTTTATGTTTTGCGTGAGCTCTAGGCCCGCCTTTTACTCTAGCCATTATTTAATTCCTTTGCCTTTCTTAACTAACAAGCTTCTCATAATTTTAATATGTCCTCTGTCGAGCTGTTCACTCATTTGAGTTTTTCTGTGTTTTCTGCTTGAACTCCATTTTCTTTTCAAGTGTCCGATGCTCACGCTTTTTTTCATGAGCTTACCGTTTGTGGTAACTCTTATTCTTTTTAATAATGTTTTTTTCGATTTCATTTTTGGCATATATTATCTTTCCTCGGGAAGCAGATTATTTCGGAATAAATATTTCCCAAACCATCTGACCCATTCTTTTGGGCGGTGACTCGACTTTTCCGTCTTCAACCAACCCGACTTCTACTTTTTTTAATTTTTCAAACGCGACTTCAGGGAATATCCCCTCTCTACCCCGCATCTTTATTGTTATCTTAACTCTGTTGCCGTCCCCTAAAAATTCTTTTGCTCTTTCAATGTATCGGTTTATGTCTCCTTCATCAGTGTGCGGGCCGAACCTTAGTTCCTTTAGTTCGCTTTTTTTGCTTTTTACCCTTGCTGCACTCAGTTTCTTTCTCTCTTCGTATAGAAACTTAGAGTAATCTACTATTTTGGCTACAGGCACCTGTGCATTCGGTGCAACCAAAAGCAGATCAAGTTCCTTTTCTTTTGCAATATTTAAAGCTTTGAAAGTTTCCAAAACCCCTAAATTCTTGCCTTCCTCATCAATTACCACCAACTGTCGAACTCTTATCCGGTCGTTTAGTATGTGTTGATTCTGTATAGCCTATTTCCTCCCATAACTGCAATAAATTACCATAAAGATAGGTCTCTGGTCAAATATATCTCCTTAATCTTGCTTATTATTTCGCCTGTTTTTATAGGACCCAGGTTTTCGCCCGTTCTTAAGCGGACGCTGGCAGTCTCGGATTCTATCTCTTTATCCCCTACTATCAACATATAAGGCACTTTCATCATCTGGGCGTCTCTGATTCTGGCATTCATGGGCTGGCTCCGCGTGTCTGTCTGGACCCTTAACCCCTCTTCTTTGAGGATTTTTTCAAGTGAGACTGCGTATTCGTTGTGTTTCTCCCCAATCGGGACTATTACTACCTGGACAGGTGAAAGCCAGACAGGCATATTTCCGGCAAACTGTTCAAGAAGGAAGCCGATAAAGCGCTCATCGGAGCCGAGAGGTGCCCGATGCTGAACGACAACAGGTTTTTCTTTGCCGTCTTTGTCGGTAAAAGTGAGGCCAAAACGTCCCGGCATGTATAAATCTATTTGGTTGGTGGAAATAGCGTACTCGTTGCCTATCGCAGATTTGATTTTAAGATCCATTTTAGGCCCGTAGTGAGCTGCCCCGCCTACTTCTTCCTCATAGTCCATGCCGGCTTTTTCGAGCGCCGTTCTGGACATTTTTTCGGCTTTCTCCCACATTTCTTTATCCCCGTGGTATTTGTCTTTTTTCTCAGGATCAGGAAGCCCTAACACTATGCGGTAGTCCTTAAGCCCCAGCTTGTCGTAGTAATACCTGTGCAGGTCCATAATTTCGACGAAAACATCAACCGCCTGTTCTTCGGAGCAATACACGTGAGCATCGTTTTGCGTAAAAAGCCTTGGTCTTAAAATACCGTTAAGGGAACCTCTGTTTTCGTATCTTGCTACAGTCCCGTATTCGGCTAATCTTAACGGGAGATCGCGGTAGCTTCGGGGTTTTGATTTATAAATCAAATGATGGTAGGGACAGTTCATGGGCTTAATATAATATTCCTCTTCACCTTCGCCCGGAATTTCGACCTTATACATTTCCTCTTCAAAATAAGGGACGTGACCTGAAATCTCGAACAAAGTCTTTTTAGTCATAAAGGGCGTGGAAACTCTTTTGTAGCCCCATTCCTCTTCAGTTTGTTTGCCCCATTTTTCCAGCTCTTCTTTCATAATTGCTCCGTTGGGGAGCCACAAAGGAAGCCCGGGTCCTACCTCGTCGCTAATCATAAATATTTCCAAATCTCTGCCCAGTTTTCTGTGATCACGTCTTTTTTGTTCTTCGAGCAACTCGAGGTAAGCATCCAGTTTTTCTTTGGTGTCGAACGCCGTGGCGTATATTCTGATCAGCATTTTGTTTTTCTCGTCACCTCTCCAGTAAGCACCCGCCACACTTAGTAACTTGAACGCTTTTATTTCTTTCGTGTTTTCGACATGGGGACCTGCACAAAGATCGATGTCATAGTATTTATCGTTTTCGACCCCGAACGTGTAGAAAAAAAGTTCCCCGCCGTCTTTTGAGTGTTCGTCTATTAGTTCCAGTTTAAAATCGTTGTCTTTAAAGATTTTTTTGGCTTCCGCGGAGGATAGTGAGTGTTTTTTAACCGGAAGCCCGGCGTCTATAATTTCCTGCATCACCCCTTCGATTTTAGGAAAGTCCTCTTCGTTTATCTTGCCGTCGTAATCGAAATCGCAGTAAAAACCGTTTTCTATAGGCGGTCCCATGACTTTTTTTGCACCCGGGAAAGCCTTTTCTACCGCCGTATGCAGAACATGTTCGGCGGTATGACGCAGAGGCATCAACGGGTCATTTTTTAGTTTGTCTATTACCTTTTCTTTAGCCATATTTTGCAAATACTTTAATTACCCTATTATATGACATCTTAGCAAAAAATATACTGTTAAATGGTTGAAAGTACCCACAAAAAAGGTTTGCCGTGGTATAAAGTTAAAGTATGATTTTAAACATTTTTAAACCTAAAAATTGGACCAGCTTTGACGTTGTTGCCAAGGTCAGGGGCGTGCTTAAAGTCAAGAAAGCCGGCCATGCGGGTACTTTGGATCCTTTAGCGGAGGGTGTGCTGGTAGTTTTAACAGGAGACGATACTAAAAAACAGGCTAAGTTTATGGAAATGGAAAAAGAATATATTGCGGAAATAGCCTTCGGCGCGGAATCTCCTACCTACGATCTTGAAATGCTGCCTACTCTGATCACTAAGCCCGACAGCGAAGAAACTTTCGAAAAAATAAAAGAAATCCTGCCTCTTTTTACCGGGGAAATTGAGCAGATAATCCCGCCCTACTCTGCTAAAAAAGTAGAGGGCAAGCCGATGTATAAGCTCGCCAGGCAGGGTGTGGAAATGGCCGAACAGAGAAAGACCGTCACACTATCCTCAATCGATGTTATGGAACAAAAGAGCCGTGAGTTGAATACAGATAAAGGTGTTGTAGCACTGCCCTGCGTGACCTTGAGAATAAAATGTTCTTCTGGTACGTTTGTGCGATCTTTGGCTCACGAGTTAGGAGAGAAATTAAAAATGGGCGGAATCCTGATATCGTTGGTAAGAAGCGCGGTCGGAGAATATAGGGTTGAGAACTCGGTTAAAATTGAAGATCTTGTTTCTCAACAGTCTCGGTAACAATTTTCAAAAGTCCGGTTTTTTTGGCTATCGCGATAATTAATCCTACTAACAGACTATAAATAGCATAACTTACCGTTGCGTAAAGCTGGAATAGTCCGAAAACAAGCACAGCAATCAGAGGTCTCACCAGCTCTTTATACGGCGCGATTAAGTCATTAACCTGGGTTTGTATCATCGATTTTATATCCAGGTCGTTTGTAATCTGTTCTGTGCCCGTGCCCGTCTCTATACCATACTCATCCAGCAATTTTTGCACCTCTTCTGCCGAGTAACCCGAATACAAATTTTGTCTTTCAATGGTTTGCTGGAGTTGGGAGTTGACGGTGCTTTTTATAGGTTTCTCTGCTACCTCGGCGATAAGTTGCCCGAAGTCTATTTCCTTAACGTTGCTTGCATTCAAAATTATAATGAGACCCGCGAGTATGCTAAAAACCAATAAAATCCCTTTAACCGCGAATCTTAGCACCAGTAGGGCATCAAACTTTATCAAGAGTTTTTTTATTTTGTAACTTCGGTAAGATTCGGCAGCCATTAAGATAAACGCTACACCTCCGGCTATTAAAGCGTAGGTTGTGCTGGAAGATAACAGAGGAATCATAATACCGGCGGCAATTGCCAGCGGCGTCAGTATGTTGAAATACCACACATCCCAGGCACCGATTGTAAGTGAAAACGTCAGAATAATCAGGGTCATGAGCCCCACAACCTGCAGACTAAAAGGAACGTTAATATTGAAAAAATCGCCCTTGCTTACGAAACCATCGATAATTGTGGTAAGAAAAAAGGTTTCGAAAAAAAGAACAATCATTAACAGCGCCAGCTTTACGTAATACCACGGGGTTTTCATACCCTTTAATGATACATATAAACTGCAGCTATATCAAAGGAGACGGGTTAGGTCTTTTTAGTGATGGGCTGCTTCAGCCTCGGCCTTTGTTCTGAAAACAACACCATCAGGATGTTCTGCGGGGCTATACACCGTGTAGAGTTTCATCAGCTCGGTGTCGGATGTATTTATAATGTCGTGCTCTGTTCCTGCGGGTATTACAACTACAAAATCATCTGAGATATTGGAAACTTCTCCGTCTAAAACTGCCTGACCTGTGCCCTGTTCAATTCTAATAAACTGATCAACATCTTTGTGCACTTCCATCCCGATATTCTCACCCGGCTGCAGTGCCATAACGACCAGCTGACTATATTTATTGGTTGCAAGAACTTTTCTGAAATTTTCATTACTTATTGTTTCGTCCATTATGTTTGTAACTAGTTTTGCCATATATTCCTCCGTAAATTTTATACAATTACACTTTAAAGGGTTCGCGCGGGTTATTCAAGTGCCGGAATGTGATTGAGTAAAGACCACGTCCAAAGTAATATATGTGTATGCGCTTTTCTATGTATACTGCCCTTACGCCTGAAAAGACTGTTTCCTTATTGGGAAGCGACATTACACGCGGTTTAACGCAAAAGCAGATCGATTTCAATCTATCCAAGTACGGTGCTAACACACTTCCCGAAAATTCCGTGTCGTGGTATCAAATTCTTTTAAAACAAGTCCAGTCGTCCTTCATATACCTTTTGTTATTTGCGGCTTTGATTTCGCTTGTTTTGGGACAAAAAACAGACGCGTTTTTTATTATTATCTTTGTACTTATAAATTGCGGGTTAGGATTTTTTCACGAGTACCGCTCGGAAAAAACAATTCAGCTTTTGAGAAAATTTGTCGCAGCCGAAGCTCATGTTATCAGGGGTGGCGTAATTAAATCTTTAGATACTAAGGATTTGGTGGTAGGAGACATTGTAATTTTAGAAGCAGGCGATGTTGTTTCTGCGGATGTGCGATTAATAAGCGTAAGCGACTTTGCAGTAAACGAGTCGGCCTTGAGCGGAGAGTCCGTAACTGTAAGAAAGCGGATAACTGCCTTGAAAAAACCTGCTTCTCATATTTTTTTAGCCGAGAACATAGTTTTTTCCGGAACAAGTGTTGTTTCGGGACAGGCGCGCGGAGTTGTTATTACCGTGGGAACAGATACTCAGCTCGGTCGTATTTCAGGTCTTGCAGTAAGCACTTTCAGGGAAGGTGCTTTTGAAAAAGAATTAAAAAAGTTGAGCGGGTTCATTTTAAAATTGGTCTTCTCTACCCTACTCCTCGTTTTCATATTAAATATTTTTGTAAAACCGGGGGGCACGGATGTCGTAAAACTATTGTTATTTTCCATAGCGTTGGCTGTTTCCGTGATACCGGAGGCTTTGCCTGTTGTTGCAACTTTTGCACTGTCTAACGGAGCCTTAAATTTGGCTAAAAAGCAGGTGGTTGTAAAAAGATTGGCGTCTATAGAAGATCTCGGATCTATTGAGGTGCTGTGTTCCGATAAAACAGGAACATTAACAGAAAATAAACTGGAAGTCCGCGAAGTTTTGTCAGCAGATATGGGGAAGACACTTTTTTACGGCGGGATTTGCAGCTCCGAAATCATAGACAAGAAAAACGCGAACAATTCTTTCGATTTGGCAATTCACATGAAACTTACCGATAAAGCCCGGGAGTTAATGAAAAAAGTTCCTAAGATTCTGGAACTTCCTTTCGACCCCGACCGTAGAAGAAATAGCGTTCTTGTTCAGTTAGGCGGAAGTTACGAATTAATTGTAAGAGGGGCGCCCGACACTTTAATAAATTACGCACCTATAAGCGCGATTGACAGGGAAAAGATTTTAAACTGGGTTTCTGCGAGAGGTAGATTGGGAGAACGTGTGCTGGCTGTTGCCTCGAAAAAACTTAAAAAACCTTCAGATTACAAGCCCAAATTTGAGGAAACAGGACTCGAAATAATAGGGCTCATTTCTTTTAGCGATCCTCTGAAAAAGACCACTGTGGCTTCGGTAAGAAAAGCTCAGAAACTCGGGGTCGAAATTAAAATATTAACCGGGGACAGTCGCGAAATTGCCGGCGCCGTTGCTTACGCGGCGGGTCTCACAGGCTCTCCTGACGAAGTAATTACAGGAATGGAATTGGACGACCTGTCGCCAAACGAACTTGCGGAAGCGTGCATTAAATACAAAGTATTTGCTAGAGTTTCCCCCGAACAAAAACACAAGATTATTCAAACACTGAAGAACTTTTATTCAGTTGGATATCTTGGAGAAGGTATAAACGATGCCCCGGCTTTAAAAGCGGCGAATGTAGGAATTGTAGTTAAAGACGCAAGCGACATAGCCCGCGAATCCGCCGACATAATTTTATTGAACAAAGGACTCGAAGTTTTGGTAGACGGGGTGCACGAGGGACGCAAAGTATTTGCAAATGTTTCTAAATATATTAGAGCTACCCTAACTTCTAATTTTGGTAATTTTTATGCCGTCGCGATCTCCACTTTATTTATTGATTACTTACCGATGCTTCCTGTACAACTGTTGCTGCTAAACCTGCTGAGCGATTTTCCGATGATTGCTATTTCCGGTGACACCGTGGACTCGAAAGAGTTGACCAGGCCGTCCAAATTTAATTTGAAACAATTTGCGGTTCTTGCCACCCTACTGGGTTTTGTAAGTACGGTGTTCGATCTTACTGTGTTTGGTTTATTTTTTGGGAAAGGAGAAGGCGCCCTCCAAACCTATTGGTTTATTGCCTCAGTCCTTACCGAGCTTGCGTTTATTTACTCAATCAGGACTAAGGGATGGTTCTTCAACGCGAAACCGGCGGCTCAAGGCTTGGTGATTTTATCTTTGGTCGCGGTGATTGTTACTGTGGTACTCCCCTTCTCTATTCTAGGACAGGTGTCTTTCAATTTTGTAAGACCGGATGCTTATAACTTGGCAATCATCGGGGTGTTGACGGTTTCATACTTTGTAGTTTCGGAGATTATAAAGAAGGTTTACTTTGCCAAATCAGAGATCAGAAACGCTAAACTCGGCTCTTAGTATCGGGCGCAATTTTGTTCCACCGAAAACGCTTACTTTGTCGCCTATTTCGACTACGTCGAAGAAATCTCCGGAAACGTTTCTTACATCCAAGTTGCCTTCGTATTTATCAGTTCTTAGACGGTTCGTGTCTGAAATCAAACTGTAGTTTGCATAAATACCCGGTACGTCAAATAGCTTTAGCTGCTGTTCGTCCGGGATGTCGGAATGCCCGCTGAATAACATTAGTTTGTCGTTTGATAAAAATTCAATATCCAGCAGGTTGTTTGTTCCCCATACAGCAAGTGTATTAATGATGTTTTTATCTATGGAATATATTCTTATCCACAGATCTACTCCACCGGATAAGTCTTCAAATACCAAGTATTTGCCTGAATCAGATATTGTGAAACGCGATCCCTTAGCGCATGTTTTCGCTGAATCAGCTTTGGTACTTAGTTTGCCTATAAAATATCTTTCACCACTAATGTCGGTTATAGAAACTTTGCAGTCTTCAAAACTTGCTGAGGTGATTTTCCCTGAGGGGGTGTTTTCGGTGATTTCCAGTAAACTTCCGGTCTGAGGGATTACTTTTACCAGGGTTCTTTTTACAAAATCCCAATTATTCGCTGCCCAGTAAACCGCCCCTAATAATAATAAGAAAAAAACAAGCTTAAAGATTTTTTTCAACTTGGATTAATTATAGCAGTAAACGAAGATACGGTTAAAAATCTGGTGGGCGGTAATGGACTCGAACCAATGACCTCCACAATGTCAATGTGGCGCTCTAACCAACTGAGCTAACCGCCCGAAATTTCACCCACCTCAATATACTTTTCGCGCTCTAAATTCGCCTGCGGCGAAGCTTTGCTTCGCAAAGGACAACTGAGCTAACCGCCCGAAATTTCATCCACCTCGATATACTATTGTGCCCTAAATTCGCCTGCGGCGAAGCTTTGCTCCGCAAAGGACAGCTGAGCTAACCGCCCCCACCTGCTAAGAAGGAAGAATCATTTCTTCTTAGGCTGCATTATCTTATCAATCAGTCCGTATTTCAAGGTTTCGTCCGCACTCATCCAATAATCTCTTTCCATGTCTTTTAAAACATCGTCTACCGGTTTTCCTACGTTATCCGCGGTAATTTGAGCTAATTTGTGTTTCAACTCCACCATATGTTTAGCTTCGATCTCAATGTCGGTAGCCTGCCCCGCCATGCCCCCGGAAATAATAGGCTGATGGATCATTGCATACGAGTTGGGTAACGCGTATCTTTTTCCTTTTGTACCACTTGCAAGCAATAAAGACGCGGCGCTTGCGGAAAGGCCGACGTTAATAGTTACGATATCGTTTTTAACGTGTTTTATTGTGTCGTACATGGCAATTCCGGCGTAAACTTCTCCCCCCGGGCTGTTAACGTAAATTTTTATGTCTCTGTCCGGATCTTGATTTTCCAAGAAAAGAAGCTGGGCAATAAACGTGTTAGCAACTCCCATATCAATGGCACCTGTCACGAAGATGATAAAATCCTTCAATAAGCGGGAATAGATGTCGTAAGAACGCTCCATCCCATTCGGCTCTCTTTCGACTACTATCGGGATCAAAGTATTATTATTTATGCTCATGATGTTTATCTCCTTCTGCTTCTTCAGCTAATTTACTAATAAGCTTATTTTTCTGCAAAATGCTCTTAATGTAAAGTTTCTGCATCGGGTCCTCTGACTTAACCAAATTAGGATCTCCCGCTGCTTTTATCATTTCATCAATTTCTTCGTCTGAGACTTCGACGTTTTCCATTTTTATTAATTCTGAAAGGACGAACTCTGCTTTAATGTTTTTTTCGGCAATTTTTGTGTACTCATCTCTCAGTTGTTCCCCTGTTTTGTTTTGGGATTTTAGGTACTGGTCGAGTGAAAGTCCGATTGATTGCGCCTGATCCATAAACCTTGAAAGTAATCTGTCTGTTTCATCTTCCAGAAGTACTTCGGACACATCGGCTTCTGATACTGTCATTAAGGTTTCTATCACATCTCCGGTAGTCATATGAACATGAGGCTCGTGACCTTCCTTGCCGTCCTTTTTGGATTCTTCCGATTCTTTTACAGCGTCGTTCCACTTTTGGTCAAACTTTTCTTTAAGTTTTTTCTTGTACTCCCCTATTTTCATTTCTGGTCTGACGGCCACGACAGCTGTAAATTCGAGCTCTTTTTCCAGGTCGAATTCCTTTATTTCAACTTTCGGGTTGGAAACAGGATTGACCGCGTTTTCTTTTAAAGCTTGGGGGTAGTAGGTTTCCAGTATGTCGTTTATGGCGTCTCCGAAGAGTTTCGACTGTCCTATCTTTTCTTTTACTATGTCCTTGGGAGCGGCACCCGGTCTGAAACCCTCAACAGTTGTTGTTTTTACGGCGTTTTCCAGGGTTTTTTCGTAGGCCTTTTTAACAGCGTCGTTGTCAACAGTTACGGTAATTTTTATAGTGGATTTTGGTAGTTTTTCTATTTTGGTTTTCATAACCTGACTATATTAGCACAAGACGGGGTTGTTGGTACAGTATTGGGGCTAGTAAATTGTCTCCGCGAGCTCTTTTTGGGGCATCCTGATTTTTCTTGGTACTACGATTAGACAAACTAAAGATGTTACCAAAAGTAGTGCTCCGGTGAAAACAAATGTCTGTTGAACTCCCGCTGTTGCCGCAATTGCCCCGGCTAGTAGCGGTCCGATTACATAACCGACGCTACTCGCCGTTTGTTCCAAACCTATCATGTCGTTATTGAATTTACCCAGTCTTGAAACATAATCTTCGTAGGCGGCATAAAGTGCGGGGTTTGCAATCGAAAGAAGCACCGAGCCTGAGAACACCAAGAAGATAAGTAGGTAAACATTGGAAGCGAGCCCAAAGAGCAATACAAAGGTGGCAGCAAAAAGTGCACTTATAAAGGCAGTTTTCTTCTTTCCTAATTTGGCGGTTATTTTCGGCAGGAGAAATCCCATAAAAATAGGTGGGAACATATAAGCCGTGATTATTAATCCTCCTGCAGGATGGACGCCGCGCATTTGCTCGGAAAAAATTATCCCTACGGTCCAAAAGGCCGCATCCACCAGCGTAATCACAAAATTAAAAGTCCAAAGCGGCCATATTTTACCCATCAATGTTTTCCAAACCTGAAACGTTTGCCTAAAAGATAAATTAGAATTTCCGGAGGATTCTTCAAAGGTTTGGGGTTTAGCTGACTCTGATTTTATCGCCATCAATGAAAAAATTAGATATGTAAGTCCGAAAAGAATTAACGCCGTAGCGAATGTAAATTTCAGTGAGTAACTAATTATTAAAGTAGCGATTAAAGACCCAAAAAAATATGCCGAGGAATTTAGAACGCTTACCAATCCCCAGGATTTTGAATATTCATCCCTCGGAACGTGACGGTCAATAAAGTGAAATTCGGCGTAGATTTTGGTTTCGAAATATATTCCCCAAAAAGCCATCGCCATAACGATAAATGCCAGGTGGGACGGGAGAAAAAGGAGTGTGACGGGAAAAAGAATGGCGAAAATAAAGGTAGCGTGCATGAAATATTTATAGTTTTTGGTACGGAATTTCTTGCTAACTAAAAAGTCTAAAAGGAGCCCGGCTGAGGAAGATGTTGCCATTACCAATCCCATAAAAAACGTGTTATGCAGTACGTTGTCTAGATATATAGGAACTGTGTAGGCCATTAGGGCGTCACCGAGCGTTATAAACATTATTAAGATGGCGAAAGAATTGAAAGGGCTGATGACGCCTTTGGGTAGACCGGTGTTTTTAATAGCCGAGGGCAGTTTCGTGAAAGACCTCATACGTTTTATTGTAAGGAATATTGGGGAGGAAATAAACAGAAAAGAAGTAATTCAGCTCTACTATTTATATACGCCTTGTCTGTGTGCTATGGTTACGATAAAAACTTTTTCTTCCTTTTTGTTTATATAATAGAGTATTCTATAGGGCCAGGCTCTCAGAGATCTTATTTCTGCAAGTTTTCCCGCCAACTTTTTTCCTTCCATAGGATATTTTTCAAGCAAAAGAAGTTTGTTTCTTATTTTTGTTTGATCAGACTTTTGAAAGTGTTCGTATTGTTTTAAAGCGTTTGGAGTAACGATAACCTGCATAAAACTTACTCTAGATCAGAGAGAGCGACGCCCTTCCCCTTTTTAGCTTGTCGCAATCCTTCTAATATGCTGTCTTTAGCTCCGGGTATAGAAAGTACTTCTGCTGTTTCTTCAAGAGCTTCTAACTCTTCTGAGTTTACCAACGTAGCCTTGGGTTGCCCATTGACTGTAATCACCACTCTATCTAACGTGGTGCTTACTTTGCGGACTATTTCAGGAAATTTTGCTCTGGCATTTGATAATGAAATCAATTTATCCATATTTTTAATGTACATAATTATGTACAGAATGTCAACAACCGCAAACTTTATTGGTGGGCGAGAGAGGACTCGAACCTCCAATCCTTTCGGAACACGGTTCTAAGCCGTGCGCGTATGCCATTCCGCCACTCGCCCATTAACTTTCATATTATACCAACCGCCCCACCAAAATAAACGCTTAAACGCCCCTACCATGTCAAAGCATAAAGAAAGGCGACCTTCCGGCCGCCCTCCCTTTCCAGTATTCTATTAAATTTGTCCTTCCAGCGTTTCCATCTTGCTATAGAAGTAGTTAACTCCATTCAACCAGTTAACATGGTTAGGAGGGGTGTAGATCGGCGCTATTTCGCGGGGAGTATCAAATCCCTTAGAAACATAGTTTTCAGCCAATCCCTTACCCACCGTTTCGATTGCTTCGTCAAACGAAGCAAAAGCAATATGGGTATTTCCGTAAATGCCCCACCCGAAAGGGTTATATGATTCGGGAATTATCCGCTTACCGCAGGTCGACTCCATACATGAAATGGCCGGCAGCAAACGATAATCTAACCCGTATTTATCAGCAACTTCGATAAATTTCTTTGCATTAGGTTTAAGAGGTGACTTTAAGTCTTCGAAGAAGGCCGTTAGAACCTCTTCCCTGTAAACCTTTTTATACTCGATAGTTACTTCAACCAGGGCTTTTTCGGCCTGTCCGGAAGGTGCTAAAATCCTTCCGTTTGCCTCAGCCTTGGTGGAGATCATTCCCCCTAGTACCGCAATAGCGTAGACTAGCGCGGAAAAGACTATGACCGTCGGTTTAAACCGAGGTTTTCTCCACATACAAGCGGTAATTTTACCACATTCAACCCAGGCGTCAAATACTATAGGATTATTTTAAAAAAAGGGTTAAAGAGTTCGGTACTGATCGAAAACTTCCGAAAAATGAATAACATCTTGGCACCAGGAACCGTCCGAAGGCGGTGTGTACACTTTCATAATCTCGCAAGGATCTTCGATACCTAGAGAGTAGAATTTATCGCTAAAGTATTTTGAAACAGTCTCAATTCCACGGGCAAAGTTGTCAAAAGAGTGGACATTATCGCCATAAACTCCCCAGCCCCATGCGTTATAGCTTTCTACACCGTTCACGGTAGGTGTATTTTTACCGCAGCTGGATTCTTTAAAAGCTACCGAGGCCGCAAGCCACCACGGGATGCCGTATTTGTCGGCTTCTTCCACGAACTTGCCTCCGAGACCTTCCATAGGACATTTATAGTAGTTAAAGACACCATCAATCTTTTCTGCCCTGGAGTCTTTCGTATTTACTTTAGATGTGGCGTAATCGTAGGTAAGGGGTTTTGAGGAATAGATGTTATAACGGCTATTTTCCGCGAAAGATACCCTTCTGGGTACGATGGAGGCGTGCACGGTAAGTCCGGTAATCATAACAAGAGCCACTACAAATCCCATTGCTACGTATTTTTGCACAGGCAAGGAGGACATTAGCCGGTCTACTTTTGAGTTTATTTTAAGGAGCACATTTTCTCGAGGTGTTTTTGTATGTTCCAGAAAAATGACGTTTTCCCCCATCAGGGAGCTTATTGAATCAAGACTTTTTTCTTTGGAAAAAGAAGCATCTACAGTTGGAATGTTTAGCGGGCGAAGAGTTCTTCCTTCTTTTGTAAAAAACTTGGGATAGCTGCTCATATATGTATTCTTAAAAAGGATAACATAATTGCATTTATATGTACAAAGACTTTTTCTACTTTAGTTAGAAATCTAATCGATGAGGGATTTAAAATATTTTATCGTTTGTTTTAAACCTTCTGTTAGTGCTATCGTTGGCTCCCATTTTAGTTTTTCTTTAGCCAAGGTTATATCGGGTTTTCTTTTCATCGGGTCATCGGCGGGTAACGGTTTATGAATAATTTTCGATTTTGATCCTGTTAACTCAATAACTTTTTCTGCGAGCTCTAACACTGTAAATTCTTCGGGGTTGCCGATGTTAACCGGACCTGTAAAGTCGTCGGTGTTCATCATCCTGTACATGCCTTCTATAAGATCGGAAACAAAACAAAATGATCTTGTTTGGTTTCCGTCACCATAAACCTCAATAGGCTCATTTTTTAATGCCTGCAAAATAAAGTTTGATACTACCCTACCGTCGTTTTGTGCCATACGCGGGCCGTAGGTGTTAAATATTCTAATGACTTTAATCTGCATATTATGCTGTCTGTGGTAATCGAAAAATAAAGTCTCTGCTACCCTTTTCCCTTCATCGTAACAGGCTCTCGGACCGATTGTATTTACGTTACCCCGGTAAGACTCTTTTTGTGGGTGTTCGAGAGGATCTCCGTATATTTCCGATGTGGAGGCCTGCAAGATTCTTGCTTTGTGCGCTTTAGCCAGTCCCAGCATATTTATAACCCCAATAGTATTAGCTTTAATAGTTCGCACCGAATTAGCTTGATAGTGTATCGGAGATGCAGGACAGGCAAGGTTATAAATTTGGTCGATGGTGGTGTCCTCTATATATAACGGATCGATAATGTCGTGGTTAATAAATCTGAAGTTGGGGTTTTCAAAGAGGTGTTCAATGTTCTTTTTATCTCCGGTAAAGAAATTGTCCACACAAATAACTTTTTCACCTTTGTTAAGTAAGTATTCGCAAAGGTGGCTTCCCAAAAATCCTGCTCCGCCTGTTACTAAAACTGTTTTCATAAATTTATAATATCACGTCATACTAATAGTTGAGAGGGTTTTGTATTCAGTGCTTTTTTTGGTCTGAACAGATTCAAATAAGGTTAGACCTGTAGGCGTAAATTGCCACTGAACCGCGACTTTCGGAAAATTAAGCTCAGATGCTGCGTGTTTTGCTATGGTCATATGCATTAAATATTTCCTCCCATCTTCGGGGCGGTTAAAAGCCGTATGCAGGGTTTCAATAATAGGCGTGAGGAATTCAGATTTTTGTCCAACCGCCCACAATATATTTTTTGATTTAAAGAAAGTTACCGTTTTAAGGATAAGCGGCACGGCGGGTAGTGCGATTTTCAGGGCATTAAATGTCTCAAGGTCTTTTTCGTAATTTTCGGGTTTCCATGGTGGAAGAAGTGTGATGTGCAGGTTTTGTATTGGTACCCAGTGAACAGGTAAAAATGCCAACTGCTCCTGCATAGATTGAACGTTTTTTATTATGTAGTTGTCGGGTTTTATTCCGATAAATATACGGCGTGGCATTAAAGTAAGTATAAATCATTTCTTGTTTAGATAAGAGCCGGGATTTGCGCAAACATGGATTTCAATGTATAAAACTAGCAACCGATAAACTGAAGGAGAGACTCAGGTAAAAGGAGGAAGTGTGGTTGCATCTGGGTTTAAAAACGCCTTATTGGATTTAAGAAGCGGAGACGAAGTTACGTTTGTTTTCCAGGGACGGGTACATTGGGCAACGAGATTTCTGGCACTTTTTAATACTGCACCGAAACCGTTTAGTATTATCCCGGATCCCAGCGTTGACTGGAAAGTTATCAACTATTTTATGCTGACCAACGCTGTTTATTTCAGCACTTTTGCGGTGAAGTGCTCTGTTTTGATGGGGCTGAAGATTTCGGGAATAAGTGTTGACTGGATGGTTGAGTATATTCTGCTACTGTTGGAAAGTTTTGAAGTGGTTAAAGCTGGTCCAGAACGTTCGGATAGCGGGAGATTTTTAAGTCCTTTTCATTAGCTTTTGCTATGAGGGGGACTTTTTCTTTTGCAGACACCAGCACAGCCTAAAACCCCACCCCATTTTATATTGGAGCTGTCAGTTAAGATATGCTAATCGTTTATTTCACATTGAAAAGATATACCGTGACCTGGGGGAAACCCAAAACTGTGTCGGAAGTTTAGTAAAAACTAATTGAGTATTCCGCGGGCATAGAACCTCCACCGTAAACAGGAAGAAAGCCAAAACTAGCTTGACCTAAGCGTAGGAAGGCGTACTTATTTGGGTGCCCTTTATCCATGATGAAATACCCCTGCATGTAAGTGGTATCGCTACAAACAATAGAGTTATCTGTAATCTCCATTTTTTCGTTGTACGGGGGATGTATGTACAGATACTCATATGTCGGGTTAACAACGTTCCCGTATTCCTGAGTTTTTTCAACAACACATTTATCCGAGCTATCTTTCTTTACAAATTTTTGTTTAATCACCTCACTTAGGTTTTGATCAGCATCTTTTTGAAACACTTCTACGAACACACCTCTAGTAATATCCTGTGAAATTACGTTATTGATATAAATTCTATTATTCTCTTCAGTTATTTTAAACTTTTGAGACGCCAACACATTAGTGGGTTGGTAGTAGTTGAAACTCACGCCTAATTTATCAGAACTATAAGTTTTAGTTTCGCCCTCAGGCCACCGTGTTGTTGAGGTGGGAGTTGGATTGCACTGGGAACAGTCATTAGAACCGTTCGTGCTCTGTAATCCCTGAGAATACCGGCTTTCAGACGCGTCCAGCATTTTTTTGTAAGTTACTCTCTGAAACAGACTTAGCCCGCTAAGTGAAATGATGATTAAAACCAAGATTAAAAAATAAGTCTTATTTTTGTAATTAACTGGAGGGTTTTTATTTGTTTCAGGATTCATAACTATGTGTCAAGTCTTGCATAAAAACAATTTTTTTTCAAGCAAAAGCTACGTTGCCTTCGGGTGAATCAGGAGGTAAACTACGGCGGTACTTTGAAAATTCAAATCGATTAGAATCCATTATTCAACCCAACAAGGAGACGCAAATGAAAACCAAATCGAAGAGTAGGTGGGTAGGTTTACTGGCCGTTGTTGCCTTAATGGCAGGGTATCTTTTAGTACCTGATTCCAAAGTGAGCGCGGGAGGCACGGTGCCGAACACGCCCTGGTGGCAAAATGGTAGTGGCTACTACGTTGATTGTGACTATACTTACTATTCCATATATAGTTCACCAAGAAGGACACCCTACGTACTTAGCCAGTGGATCGACGGGCAGTTAGTGCCTGGTGTGTGGAATGGATTGAAGGCGTGTGGCCCCAAGCCAGGACTTGACGGTGATTACCGTAAACCCTTTTATACAGGGCACCCAGGCGAATGGGAATTCCAATGCACAGAGTTGGTAAAAAGATATCTTTATCTTGCATTCAATGTGCCTCCGCTTTCTGGAACAAATGGAGATCAGGTGGTTGGTAACTATGCGGCAGCATATCCAGAAACATTTGATGCTATTGACAATGCGACCAATGCCGATCCCTCAAAGCATTACTGGCCCAAAATTGGGGATGTTTTAAGTTTCTACCACGATGACCAGAACCCAGCCAATGTTATTACGCACACAGCTATAATCTCCAATGTTCAAATCACTGACGAGGTGAATGGAAATGCAACCTTAACCATATTTGAACAAAATTGGGATCCGAGTAATAACAACTACAGTAGAGATATCTCGATGGTAGGCTGGGTGATTGAAAGTTATGCCACAAGTTGGTTGACGCCAGTTTGGACATATCCACCTTTTACCTCATTCTCAGGTGAACTTAATACGATTGTAGCTACATCTGAAGATGACGTGTGGGCAATTGGCGGTCTGAAGTTGTATAAATTCGACGGTACAAACTGGAGTTTATCAAATATCCTACCAGGTACATATAGCAGTAACAATCTGCGTGATATAGTACCTTTTTCCTCCTCCAATGCGCTAGCCGTAGGTAGCTGGACAAATACAGGTTACCCTGTTTACACCACAACACTAGCTCTTCAATACGTTGGTGGAACATGGTTTACAGTAAGCACAGAATACCCAGGAGTAAGTTCTTGGCTTGAATCGGTCGATGGTGACGTCAACAACGAAAATATTTGGGCTGTTGGGAGCACGCGCGCGACACTATTATTCGGTTCAGGTTTACATGCTCTCTTTCAAAGGTATGTTCCAGGGACCGGTTTTGTAACAGTTCAAGATCCATATCCTTATCAACCTGGTTCCACCGAAGAAAAGATGACCGATGTGTCTGTTTACTCAAGTACCGATGCTTGGGCTGTAGGATATTATACAGTTTCGAGCAGGTCCCATGGATTAGGCGCATACTACGATGGAAATCTTTGGGTTGCGTCTCCTCTACCGGAGCCAGCTAACACCTACCGCAGCTATTTGACAGGCGTTGTGGAAATTGCCCCAGATAACGTATGGGCAACTGGGTACTACTCACTAACATCTGCTCCGAACAATAACTTGGCACTTTTGCTACACAAAGATGCCTACGGTTGGAATATTGTTCCAGTATCCGCACCAATAGATGGTCAGGGGTACGTGCCCATGTCAATAACAGTTACTGACGATGGGGCTGTATATATAGGAGGGAAAACAGCTTTGTATATCTACGGGCGCCCTCTCGTACTAAAATTCGTCTATGACGCGAATACGCAAACGTATGTCAAGTCGCAGGTATACCCCCATCTGTCGGATCCTTCGGGTAGCTCGTACTTTAATGATGTCATAGTGACCGGAGGTTCTATATATGGTGTGGGCAAAAATAATAGCAACACACTAATATTAACTGGTCCCGAAAGATAAATTACCAAAAATCGATTTGAATTTCACTGTAATACAAGCTCGATTTGGATTTTCATCCAAACCGAGCTTTTTTTAACATCTATCGTGGCAGTAGCATACTTATTTACAATTAGAGATACTAGTTTTTCGTGTTTGCGCTCGATAAGGTACTAAGCCCAACAACCATGCTCGGAAATCGGTTTTTTTGGGTAACCACGCAGCCTAAAAACCTATAGCGGGAAAGTTGTGAACAAAAAATGTCAGCCAAACATAAAGGTTTATTTGTCGGTTTTTAGTCGGCTGGGCGCTACGGAATTTGAACCATTACTCCCACTTGTCGAGTCCACCATAACAAACCAGAATTTGACTAGTTTTGACGTTACTCTCTTGTCGCCAGTTCACTACAGTCAAAAGTTACAAATACCTTCCTTTATATGTTAATAATCTAGTGTACTAATGCAACCAATTGATTTATCATTTAATAAGATGCTGCCTAAATATATGCCTACTAAAGATAAACATATTAGAGACGCACTAATTAATTATCTTAAAGATAAATATCGATTCAAAGATAAAACAAGAATAGTAGAAGAGCTGGGACTAAATCATGGAGAAACTAGAGTTGATGTTGCAGTTGTAAATGGTGTAATTCACGGTTTTGAAATAAAAAGTGATCTAGATACTTTAGACAGACTAGCTTTGCAGATTGTTTTATATAATTCTGTGTTGGATCAGGCGACTCTTGTGGTGGGAAAAAAACATTTGATGGAGGCCATGTATTTAGTACCTGACTGGTGGGGAATCTTAGTAGCTAAACTGGACATTAATGGGTGCACAAAGCTGATTAATATTCGCGAAGCCACTAATAACCCAGAAAAGAAGAGTTCAGCAATTGTAAAATTGCTTTGGAAGGATGAGGCGATTTCTATATTAGAGCAATATAATTGCGCAGCAGGGTTTTATTCTAAAGCCCGTAAGGTAATTTATGACAGATTGTTAGAAGCAATTGATGAGCCAGTTTTATTTGCTAGTGTTAGAGATTGCTTGATAGCTAGGGAAGGTTGGAGACCTGATGAGCCACCTGTGCTAAATGATGACTAATGCCTACGCAGACCCAATTACTGGCATTCCCTGGCTTTGAATTTAAATCGCTACCTTTTTCTTGTAGGAATTGGTCACCATAACTAAAGTCGGGTCCTTTAAACACCTCACTGCCACTTATAAGTTGTGCATTTGCTAAAAACCCCCTGTATCCCGCACTGTTTGGTGTAAGAACACCTTGACCTCTCATTACTAGCCAGTCCTTTTCTAAAGTATATCTAATGCTCGCACTGAAGTTTGAAACAGTTCTTGGTTCATAAAATATGGGATGTTGCGTAGTGTAATCACTATAAGAGGGTTTCCTTTTTGTGAGTTTAGCTATCAATGTTTGCCAAAGATTCCACTCTTTTCTAATAACATGGTTTTCACCTAAAATAAACCCTTCGCTTAAGTCTTTTGGGAACGACCCACCTGCAACAAAGAAAGTCTTACATGTAGTTACTATATCTAAGTTGTTAATTAATTCATATACTGGAACCTCATCAGCATCTAAATATTTTAGGTCAACCATAAAATGAATTTGCGTTGGTAATAGATTCAGAGAGTTTAGGAAGTCATGGATTTTCTGATTAATATCCTCATTTTGTAAATCTTTTAGGAAAATGCGTAAACAAACCTCATCGGAAGGGTTGGTAGTTGTATTTACTGCAAGTTGTCTTAATTTCTCAGTACTATCGAAATTAAGAACTGGAATCACTTTAAGTTGTGAATTTACACAACTTCTTAATAAATACTCCGTTGTAGCTGTTTGGTACTCTTGAGGTAACAAATGTGTATCTAAAAAAAAGGCTTCCTTCCCCCACACCTCGGATAGTTGTCCCGCAAAATTACTGTTTTGCTCTTCTAATCTTGTTTCAGGTGTCTTAGTTACTGTTGCTTGGGGCATAAAAACTTCAATAAAAGGAGTAATTAAATTCTTCTGTTTAGAGCCCATTTTTTGTAACGCAGTTTTTTCTGCAGCTCTCCACCTTAATACTGGTATGTAATGTTTATGCATAAACATGGTTCTCCGTAGTTGTTTCAGTAAATAACCTTCTTACGTTGTTATTACCCACCAATGAATTTAAATATTTATATCTACTTTTTTCAAAACGCATTTTTCCTGCAACAATTGCAACATGTACTCCTATTTGTTTTGCCAATGCATAAGCAGCTGTCTCAGAAGGTACAAGTTTTGCAGGACTTTTATCCCACATATCTTTTGGAACCAGCGCTTCACTAGCTAGCGCGTCTGCCTCTTTTTCTATGGGGCTTGTTTTATCTTCAACTGATAGGTCATCAAAAAATAAATTTATTCCATTTCTTTTGTGTATAGCTATATGTGCTAGTTCGTGCATAAGGTTAAACCAGAAGCCATCTAGGCGGTCATAACGCAATGTAAGACCAATAATAGGAGGTAATTTGTCCATAAATAATGCTGCCCCATCTAAATATGTATTAGGTAAGTGTGGTTCAATAACTAAGGCTATACCTTTTGTTCTTAAAGACTCCCTTGCTAATAATGGGCCATTATCATTAATACTTAATTTAACTATTTCTTGCATGAAATTCAGGTCTACGGAGCCATTAATATATTCAGTGTAGTTATTATTTTTAGCAACTGTATTAGCTACTTTTACAGACCACGCTAATAGCGCATGATTATTCATTGGTCTAGATGATCTTATATATTGTGTCTTTCTAAATAAAACAGCAGCCTTTTCAGGCGCATCTACAAGGGAAAAGAATGAGCTAAACATTTTGTTTAAATCATCTGCACTCTTTTTAATATTTCCGAAATAACCACGTTTTACCATTTCTTTTATAGGGAACCTATCATAGTTGATAACCATCTGGTTTTTAAATTCATCTGGTTTTTGCAGAAGAATTTTTGCTGGTATACCTAGCCCAGATTCAAGGGCGCGCATCATAGAAACAGTAAGGTCTCTTTTTCTGGATAAGACTTCTGACACTTTACTTTTGTTTCCGATATACGGGACTAAGTCTTGAGGCTTTAAACCTAATTGGTCCATTCTGAATAAAATAGCCTCAATAGGATCTGGTAAAGGAGTGGGGTACCTTCTTGCTTCATAATCTTTCACTAGAGCTACAATTAGTGCTAATTTTTCGCCTTCTGTGGAATCAGGGTCAGGATCAATACTCATTAGCTCTTCTATGAGTCCCAAAGCTTTATTATATTCTTCTTCAGTTTTTATTACTTTTATTTCCATAGTAGTTATAATTTCCACTTGGAGTACTCAGAATGAGTTCCAAAATTTATTACCGTAACAATTGCATTTTTAAAACTTATTTTTGTTAGCAATCTATACTTATTACCTTTAATATTAAAAACCACTTGGTTGCCATGCAAAATGCTTGCTGTTGGATACCGAAGTTTGAGGTCACTAGGACTTCCCCATTCAGCGGACGCTATTTCCGCTTCCCAGGCACTTAGCTGTTTTTGACATTCGGCATGCCTCATTTTTTGGGCATATAGTCTGTTTTTTCCAACAAGCTGCATATTGAGCCTTTAGTCGTGGTAATAAAGTAAGTTCCCATATTGGGAACAGTATAAAGGCAAATGTTAGGAAAGTCAATAAGAGGGGGGGGGAGGGCGCGATTTGCCGCTTTATATTTTTGAATTATTGTTTGGATGAGGAAAGAATGGTCGGGGTGACAGGACTCGGTCATCGGTTCTCGCCTGCTGGCGAGCCCGTCGACCCCCTCTCGCTCGCCTACGCTCGCTGCGAATCATTCTCGTCCTACACACCTATACAAATTTGCTCACCACTTACAGTGCTGATCAAATTTCTATGGTCGGGGTGACAGGACTCGAACCTGCGGCCTCACGGTCCCAAACCGTGCACTCTAGCCAACTGAGCTACACCCCGACGTTGCAATAAAAGCACACATCTGTCACACATCCGTGAGAATCTTACCCTATCCCCTACCCTCTCACAACTCCGGCATCAATTCAGTCATCACAGCCTGAAAGGGTTTTGATTCGTACACCAACCTTTTATTGTTTATCAAATCTATTACGTGCACTTTTACGGAATACTCACAGGTTTCCTCCAAAGAACAGGCGGCAGAAACGACGTCTTTCTTATCAATAGTTCTCGAAAATTCGGAAATAACAAAAACATCGTTATCCAAAAAATAAGCCCGGTCGAAGTAGCAGTTAGCGTGAGCGGAACAGTCAAGAATTCTGGCGTCTATAATTTTATCTTCTTTTAATCCGTAAAAGTGGACTTCGTTAGGCGCGTAACCGCCACGGTATTCAGGGCGGTAGTCAATTAACTCTCTTTCGCTGGGTGAGAAAACAACTTTTTTAACGTTTCGTAATGCTTCAACTGTCTTATCATAAGTTTCCTTCATCCCTTCTTCTTCTATCGAGTAAACTTTCATCCATTTTGTGTTGTAAATTTCGTTTTCTTCCTTGAGTGTAAACTCGTCGGCTTCGATAAACATGTCTTTATTTTTAAGGTTCGTTATCCATCTTTGAAACCCGATGCTTTGTTCAACTTTGTCGGGAAGCTTGGAATGATCGACACTTTTTTGTTCTGCGACATTAAGCCAAACACCTGCGGTTACAGCCACAAATATCGCAGCCGCGGCAACGTAGTTAATTACTTTTCCCATGTTTGAATTATAGCTTTTTGTTTGTTGGGGCGACAGCTTTACTTCGCCCTCACGCAATATTTTAATTTTGTCACCCGTGCAATCTACTATTGTAGACGGAGCGGATTCGACGGCTCCTGAATTTACGTATAAATCAATTTGTTCTCCAAAATATGTTTTAGCCTCTTCAATATTTGCGGCAGGTTTTTCTCCGGAAGGGTTCGCAGAGGTGCTTACAAGAGGTCCGGTTGCTTTGAGAATTTCTTGTAAGTATTTGTCCTTGGGCATTCTAAAAGCCTGGGTGCCCCCATTAACGTTAAGCACGACAGTCAGTTTTCCTGGCCAATATTTTTTAATTAGATTGTGGGTATTTTTATTTACAAGGACGCCGAACTTTTTCAGTTGATCCGTATTACCGATTAGTATTATGAAAGGTTTGACGCCGTCCCGTCCTTTTATCTGACGGATTTTTTCCGCAGCGGCATTATTCTCCGTTTTTGTGTGAAGTCCGTACACGGTGTCAGATTTGAAAAAAGCCACTCCCCCACTGTTTAATACATTTATTATTTCCCGGATTGATTCTTTATTCATATCTGAGTGCAACTATCGGATCCTTTTTTCCGGCTTTAATTGCGGGATATGTGCCGAAGCCGATTCCTACGAAAAATGAAAAACCCAAAGATACTAATGCTGCCCACATAGGTATCTCCGCAGGTATCCAAGTTTTCGCTACCAACGTAGCTAACCACGCGGCGGCCAGTCCGATAAGACCGCCCGTAACACTTATAAAAACGGATTCGGATAAGAACTGCAGTGCTATGTCTCTGCCCGTTGCCCCCAAAGCCTTGATTAGGCCTATTTCGCGGGTTCTTTCGGTAACGGAAACGAGCATAATATTCATGATTCCTATTCCTCCGACCAACAATGAAATTGCAGAGATTGCCGCTAAGCCGCTCTCGATTATCCTTAAAATACCGTTGATTCTCTCAAGAAGGTCTTCTTGGGTTGAAACAGAAAAGTCCTCATCTTTTAGTTCTTTCAGAAGCGAATGTCTTATTTCATCTTTTATTGTATTCACATCTTGCCCGTCCCCTGCTTTTATTACTATGGAGCCAATGTTTTTCATATTAAACTCTGTTTCTACGGTTGTGTACGGAATGTAAGTAAAATTATCGTAATTCGGACTTTTCTCTTCGAGAACTCCGAGGACTAAATACGAAGATCCGTCAATTTGTATTTTTTCTCCTACGGGATTCCGGGAGTTGAATAGTTCTTCCTGAACTTTTGATCCTATAATCGCAACCCGCGCTTTTGCATCCATCTCCGCCCTTGTGTAGAATCGGCCTTTTGCTATCTTCAGGTTAAAAATATTAAGCACGTTGTCATTAATACCTCCAACTGCCCCATAAAATGTTTTTGTTTTGTACACAACTTTTTTTGAAAGTTCGTACCAGGGTGTTATGGACTCGATTTTATTTCCCAGATCCGTTTGAATTCTTTCCACATGGTGATATTTGAGTTTATTGCCTGTAAAATTTCTGGAAGGGTCGCCCGTGAAATCTATTTTCCCCGGCATTACAAAAAGAAGATTAGACCCCAGAGCATCGAACTCATTTTTAACGTAATTTTGAAACCCCCTGACTATAGAAATTAGCGTAGCTACAGCAAAAACTCCTATTATTACCCCGAGCATCGTGAGAAAGCTTCTCACCTTGTTTTTTTGGAGGGACAAAAATGCTGTTTTGGCTGTTTGAGTTATTGTCACGGTATATAGTTTATCATTTTTGAGGTACTGATTTCGGGCGAAAGTGTACTTTAGGGATATATTTCAGTTACTTATAATATAATAATCGTATGAAACCATTTTGGGCTCTGGGCAGAGATGTGATTTTAGGTAGGATTAGAGATAGCCCGTTTTACGGGCTAGTAAAATCTGTGCCATCATTATTTTTAATTATCTTTTTCCTTGCTCTTTTTTTCTATCTTGTTAATGTCCCCCGTGATTATCAGAAAAACCTGGAAACGAAAACTTATAGGCGCTTATTAACCTCATACGACATTACTTCGAATACTTTCTTACCCTACGAAATAATACGAAACCACAAGCTTTCTTTTGGAAAAGAGACTATGGCAGCCATGAGAGCTATAGAAGAAAGCAAGTTACCGCACTCGGTAATTTTTGCTGAGAGTAAGTATGTTCCGTCCTATCCGATTGTGTCCGGTCTGATGGCAGTTCCTGTATACTTTGTCCCTCTTGTGTTAGGAAAAATTCCGAATTTAGATACCGTGCAGCGAATTTTAGGTGTTCTTTTGCTGGGTCGCATAGCGGCCTCGTTCTATACAGCAATTTCAGTAGGAATCTTTTATTTAATCATCAGAAAATTTTCTACCACCAGAAAAATTAAAACAGGAGCTTGGATGTATGTGTTTATATTTTTCTTTGCCTTTTGTACTAATGTGTACTCGATATCGAGCCGTGGTTTATGGCAACACGTTTCGGCATTACTTTTGAACTCACTGATTATTTTGTTTCTACTTTACTCTAACGAGCGGAAGTATTTGGTGAAGTGGCTAGGGTTACTCTGTGGGTTGGCTTTTCTAGCCCGACCGACAAATGTTTTTTTCATTTTACCTGTCGCTCTTATTGTCTTTTTAAGATTTAGGAGTGAGTTTGTGAAGTTCGTGGCTATGGGTGCCCCTATAGCAATATTTTATCTTTCTTACAACTACCTTGTATTTGGATCTCCCATTACAAATGAATACATAGCTAGAAATGACACCACCTTTTCTACTCCTGTGTGGGTTGGTTTATTTGGTTATATGTTTAGTCCTGCCAGAAGCTTTTTATTTATCACTCCCCCACTAGTTTTAAGCTATCTTGGTATGTGGAAGTTATTTAAGTCCAGATCAAGAGATTATGTAGATACAATTCTTTTATATTTAAGCGTCGCTTTTCTTGCTACTCTTGTGATGTATTCGACATGGTGGTGTTGGTACGGAGCGGACAGATTTGGGTACGGCTTTTTTACAGAGTGGATCCCTGTTCTTACTTTGCTAACTTATCCTTTAGCTATAAAGATAAAAGGAATAGGCCGGTTTATCCTTGTATTACTAATTGCGTATTCGTTTTACACGCAATTTAATGCAGTAATTTACCGAAAAAGTAGATGTAATATGAATCATAATTGGGATTTTTATTGCTTAAAACCCGGTATGTTTTCAGAGCAAGAGTACTGACAAGATAATTACAGAAACTCAAAAGTTCTCAGCATTTCCTCGTACGCACCCATGTAAGCACTTTTGCTGTTCTCACCCACAAACCTATATCTTAAAGAATACTTCGTACCGTCCTTAATAAATTCCGTCATTACGGCGTTTACTCCTTCGTAGCCATACTCATATCTGATGGCATTTTGTTCTGCAACAATTGTGTCTACTTTATTGGGTATTTTTGATGTTATTGGGTTATTTGAAAGGTCTTCGTTAATAGTTGCGACGGTAGTTTTCTTTGTATACACTGCAAGTTCAGCTCCCTCTTCCAGCACCGGGAAGCCCTCGGATATTTGATAATCAGGACTGGTAACTACCACACCGTTAATTTCTTTAGATAATTTCCATCCATTTGGATATGTAAAATTAAACACCCCTCCCATTTCCGGAACTTCAGCTCCTTCCCCGACTTGAACTGTTTGTAAAACTTTTAAGGTTTTTAAAATTTTCTCCGCCGCTATTTTGTTTTCTGCTGTTCCCTGTGAAACGGCGATTCTTAAAATACGCCCGTTAAGCAAAAGGGAGTAGATGTAGTTTGGTCTCTCGCCTTTTTGCTGGGCTTCATAACCTTGTAATGGTCCTGCAGAAAATTCCTTAACATTCATATAGTTTTCAGTGTCGATTTTCATTTCGGCAATATCGTCCAGTATAATTTCCGGAAGATCGGGCTGGTACAAACCATATATTTGAAAGTCACCAGTGGATGGTCCGCCTTCGTATCCGTAATTCTGAATGTAAAAATTGTAGGATTCTAACTTTCCCGTTTCTGCATTAAAATTCGGAGATTTTATAACGTGAAGTTCCTGCGGGACCGTTAAAGAAATTCCCAACTCTTCGAAAATGTATTCCTTTTCGTTATTTAAGGTTTCGCTGGTATCGTTTTTAGTTGTAGGTACGGTCTCTTCTTTTGTAGAAAGTTTTATGTAAAGAAAGACAGACCCAAGTACAAGTAATAAAACACCCATTACCGTAAAGAGAATTTTTTTCATGAGATGAGTATATAAAATGAATGGCGATTTGGCTAATCTAAAATTTCCGCAGATTTATTCGGATTTGAGAAGCGCAACTTCTTCTCCGGTCAGAAGTCTATGAGAACCTATTCTTAAACTACCCAATTTTACAGGACCGATTTCAGTTCTGTGTAGTGCGCTCACGGTGAGTCCTACACTTTTGCACATTTCTCTTAGTTGTCTTTTCATTCCCTGAAAAATAGTAATCATAAACGAGTTGTACCCGATTCGTTCGGTATTAGCGGGAAGCGTTTTTTTACTGTAGATGGAAACACCGGTTGAAAGTTTTTCAAGCTGTTCGTCGGTAACAGGTTCTTCGGTAGTTACTTCATATACTTTGGGCAAATGGTACTTAGGATGGGTAAGCTTAAGAGCCAGGTCTCCGTCGTTGGTTAATATAATGAGACCGGTGCTGTTTCGATCGAGCCTTCCTATGGGAAATAATCGTTGTTCTGACTTAACCATATCCACTACGTTTCTGCGTCCGAACTCATCTTTTGCGGTAGATATTACGCCGAGCGGTTTATTTAATGCGAAGTATTCGTATCTATCGCTGGGGTACAGTTCTTCATCTTTATAAGTAACGGTGTCTTTATCAGGGTCTACCATATCTCCGAGTTTTGCAGGGCGTCCGTTTATACGTACTCCCCCACTAAGAAGTATTTCGTCGCTTCTTCTTCTGGAGCCTATACCGCAAAGTGCCAAGTATTTGTTGATTCTGATTTGCATGGTTGTATTGTACCAGTTGTTCTATTGGATTGGTCCCGGATAAACGGCCATGGGGGATAAGTGTGGTTTACTGTTGTTGAAGATAATTGTTACTTTTATTTAGATATGTGAGAAAATGTAATGGTGACTTCTAAGGAAATCGAAAAAATGGCAAGTATGGAAGATGAGTATTGGTGGCATATAGGTAAAAGGTATTTAGTTAACTCACTAATTGAGCGGCATTTCGGGAACAAAAAAAATCTTAATATTCTCGATGTCGGCTGCGGAACCGGCGCTCTCGCTCACTTTTTAACTAAATTTGGAGACGTTACGGGTTTTGATATGTCGCCGGACGCAATTGAGTTTTGTAAACACAAAGGACTAAGCAATGTTTTTGTACAGGATGTTTCTAAACTTGAGGGAGAGAAACACGCCCGAAAATTTAATCTAATCGTCGCGTTGGATGTGCTGGAACATGTGCAAGACGATATATTGGTTATGCAGAAAATTCGCGAAATGCTCTCCGACGACGGTTTGTTTTTTGTGAACGTGCCTGCTCATAAATTTTTGTGGAGTGAGCACGACGAGGCTCTTGAACATAAACGTCGCTATCACCGTCTGGAGCTAACCAAAAAGCTTAATGACGCGGGTTTTAAAATTGTTTCAAACTCTTACTTTGTTACCGTTATCTCACCCTTAATAATTTTGTATAGAGCGTGGGGTAACATTTTTGGTAAATCCGCGTATCCTAAGACGTCTTATGTGTTATTGCCTAAGATGTTAAATGATTTTTTGGTTACTTTACTAAAAATTGAAACCTGGATTTTACTAAAAACATTTATACCGTTCGGGGTTACCTTAAACGTGGTAGCGCGGAAGAACAAAGTCTAGACCACAAAGGCACATATTGTTTTATACAATATTACTGTAACTCTATTTCTCTGATAATAAATGTAGGGTATCCAATATTTACCGGCCATACAGGAATACTTCTTGGTATAGGAAAAACATTTTTACCGCTATCTTTAATTAACGGGTAATTAGATTTGCCCGGAGGAATTTGTATCGTTTTGTTAATTTCCTCGATCTTTCCGTCAGGAAACTCAAATGTCAAAATTAATGTTTTAGTTTGAGTTACGGTAGATAAATTTTCGAATTCAACACGCCCACTGCGTACACAATAAAAAAACGATACTTGATCGTAAAGACAATTTCCGGATATGTGAAAAAAAACATCCGTAGGATCATAAAATATTTTGTTGGAAGTAGCGTAGGTTTTTAGATTATAGTAGTTGTATTCTTTTTTTGAATCCTGTAATGGGTTTAGGACAAGTTCCTTCTCAATAGACGCAACTTCCGATGAGTCTAATTCTTTTGTCGCAATCAAAAGACCGGTGAACCCCTCACTAACTATCTTCTTAAGAAAATCTTTTGTTTCCAGCTGATCGATGCCGTGTTGCCAAAAGTTTGCCGCCCGCCATTTTTCCGCTCCGGCACTCCACGTCACGGTATCGGTAAGAAGTGCGACGCGCATCAGTTTTTTATCTACACCCTCCGGGTATTGACCGAGGGGAAGCGTGTATATTTTAGCGTTTTCGCCGGCAACGTTTTCGATTTCAGCCGCATATTTTATTAATTGCCTGTATTCTTCCGCCCCGCGCATAAAATTTTGCATCACGCCAAGAGAAACCTGGTCAAAAAGCGCGATAGGAAGAATTGCCCAGGCTGCTAACGAGGCAAATTTCTGTGAATTAATCCGTTCAATTATTAGACCTAAGGCGACGAGTGAGATAAAAGCAATAAAGACACTTATCCTGTTCATGGATCTAAACGTTGGGTTTACGTAAGTAGAAATAATTACGGCGAATCCCCCCACAGTTGCGAACAACACAGCTGCCAGATTAAAAAGTCCCAGTATATCTAGTTTCGTCTCTGATGTTTTTTCTATTTTAAGTAACCCGTGTTTGAAAATTGCCCAAAGTATAAGAAAAATAAACCCAAAAGTAGCTGTTAATCCCAAAGCGGCGTACTGATTTTCATTTGTCACTGCTGATCCGTAGTTCATATAACGTTTTTGTATTTTGTTGAAAATACTTAAGTTGTGATCTTCGAATGGAAGAACAAGCTGAGTAATTTTTAGACCATATGTTTCAGTATCGCTTGCCAACCTGACTGTAGTGTTTAAGTTCATGCCATATTTTTGTGTGTATGCCAATGTAGGGAGGTAGTTTATGAAAAAGAAAAAGGAGGAGAGGGCAAGAAATCCGACTAAACTTATAAGAAGTTTTTTATTCCATTTTTTAAATAAAGCCAGTAGACCACCCAATGTTACAAAAAAGAAAGAAATAAATGTGTAGTAAGCACCGCTCGACGCAATCAGCAGCGCAATCACAACAGTTTCCGGCCATTTTGACGGGTTATTAGATGCAAAACGGTACGCTACATACATTGCTAACGGTACGACAAAATAACCTGCAAGGAACAAGTGGTTCACTCCTCTTAGAAAGTGATAGGGTAAAAACGCGTACACAATAGATAATGGCAGTGCGGTGTGTGTTTTTAACCCCAACCGTTTCATTACAAATAAAGAAACTAGGCTAATCATTGGAAAAGATAGGATGAAAAATGCGTTTACGCTCTCGTACCAATTAAGCCCCAGCATTATGAACAGCTTTATAAGTAAAAGATGCACGGTTTCAGTAAGTGGGAAATCATAGAGCGTTTGCCCTGTCGGAGCACCGAACCTGGGGTTTGTTGCCCACCGGCCTGTTTCTTCAATATTTTTCGCAAAGTTGTAGTGAACAATAGCATCGCCGGTGTAATTTAGCGGTAACGTTGGGTTAATGTTAAATATGCGAAAAACGGCCAACACCAGGATTATGCTAAGTGACGCTGCGAGAAGATATGGCGTAGCTTTACTCATATACTTTTAACTATAATTTATTTTAGGCAAAAAGGAAGTTTGGTGACGGGTGTGGTGGATTGTTTGTCTATTTATTTGGTGGGCGAGAAGGGAGTCGGTAACATGTCTTTCATCTGTAAGTCACTACGTTCCTAACATACGAAAGCACGCTACCCCGCCTCAGTCGCTAACGCTCCTTCCGGCATTCGCCTCCCTACTAGTCAAAAACAAAATCTGCTGGCATTAAGCCAGCATATTTTCTTTGGTGGGCGAGAAGGGAGTCGGTCACCGGTTCGCAACTGCTGTTGCGTCCGTCGACCCCGGCTCGGCACCGCCGTGCCTGCGCCATTCGACTCTTCTACCCTATCAAAAAAAATGTCCGCAAATCCTGCGGACTTTCGGCCATTTTTCTGGTGGGCGAGAAGGGAGTCGAACCCTTATATCCTTGCGGACAAAAGATTTTAAGTCTTTCGTGTATACCATTCCACCACTCGCCCAAATCACCTAACATTTTATCTTGATATTACGTTCCCGTGAAGCGTCTTTTTTTGAAAAAGAAGGCGACACAGACAGATGTCGCCTTTTCGGCAATACGGTTTCAGTTACAGAGTGGGAGAAAGAACTGCCGTTGCAATTCTAATCGCCTCATCCAGGTCCGCGACGACAAATCCTGAGACTTCATCAATCATTGAGTGGTAATGAATATTATCCTTTTCCATGACTACTATAATAGGTTTTCGCCAGGCATCAGCCCATGCAATTTCCATTACGGACCCGATAGATACTTTAGTAGCTCCGAGGAAGTTTACTAAGATCATATCGCATCTCATAACATCGGCACGGTCCCGGCAGACAATTCCTTTTGGGGTGCTCAGGGGATGTTCCTGATAGGAGTCTTTTATAGTTGTTTCATTTGCAAGGTACTTTTTTCCACGTATTGGGGAGACTGCTTTAATGTATTGAGGAAGCTTACTCGATACATATTCTCTCCAGTCGGTACATTCTGCATAAGAAACACCTGTGATTGGACCGGCACAATAGAGCAAGAATTCTTTCATTTTATCTCTCCTTTTTATTAGTAGCTTTGAGCAGTGGGTGTCGGGACAGTTTGTTTAAGACAGATTATTGCCTAAAGTAATCCACAGATTCATAAAACGGATCTATGGTGCCCCCGGAGGGAGTCGAACCCCCAACCTCTTCCTTAGAAGGGAATTGCTCTATCCTTTGAGCTACGAGGGCGTAGCAACATTGTATTTATACTATCAAATGGGGTAAAACTCAACAATTAGGCTTTGGAAGTTACCCGGAGCCTACGGTTTACAACTCGCCCGCCGGGCGCTCAAGTGATATCATCATTAGTATGATTCAAAAAATAATAAGCCTTCTCAATCCGTGGGTAATATTTGGTTTTGCCGCGCAGTTTGTGTTTTTCCTGAGGTTTGCTTACCAATGGTATGTGTCCGAAAAAAAGAAGGAAAGCGTTATTCCAATCGGATTTTGGTATCTCAGCCTGGTCGGGACAATTATGATACTCGCCTACTCTATTTATAGAAAAGACATTGTATTTTCAACAGCATCCGTGCTTAACGCAATGATTTATATACGTAATCTTGCTTTAATTTCTGCAAAGAAAAAGAAAGCTAACGATTCCGCAGCAAACACGAGTACTCCTGAAACAGTGTAATTTGGGGATATTTAATGGAGCGGCGGACCGGGTTCGAACCGGCGACCTTCTCCTTGGAAGGGAGACATTCTACCACTGAACTACCGCCGCATAATTACCTGACTATTCTACATTATAGCAGGGATTTTCCAACAATTTCCCGGCTTCCGGCTACTCCACCCTCTTCAACAAATCTTTTTTCTTCTTTTCGTATTCCTTTTTACTTATTTTTCCGCGGTTTAGCAATTCTCTATATCTGTTTAATCCCTTTTCGTAAATGTTCATCTTCGATTTGTCGAATTCCCCTTCAGGATGCAGTTTGGAGTGGGCATGGTAAAGTTTTTGATCTAATATTTTTTTGGCTTTAACGCCCGTCTTCTTGCCTAAAAATTTCACAATCAGGTCGTCAGTGCCCGTAGTTACAATTTCCAGGTGTGCAAACAGGAGAGAATGATGGAGCGTGGACTGCGCTATTTGATTGTAGGAAATGGTGACTTCTCTTACGATAAACCACTTTCTTTTGCGGTAAGTCAAAAGGTCGTCGTAAATATAAAGCTCGGGCGGCCAAATGGTACGGTTCAACGTCGGGTTACCCCTGAGCTTCAATAGTAGTATTGACATTACTTACATAATCCTAGAAAGTGTCGGAAAAATCAACGTCTCTTTCAAGTTCGGGTATGTAGTCGACATCTGCGGGAGCGGGTATTTTCTTTTTCTTTTTATTTTCGAGAACGGAGAGTACTTCGGGGTCAAGCTCTGCAGCCGGCGCAGTCTCGGGAGATTCGGCGTCCCCCTCTAAAATTATTGGTTCCCCGTCTTTTTTTAATGGATTTTTTTTATTTTTGGGCATACTCTGTTAGGTTTATAAAATATATACTACCTCGGACGAAATATATATACGATGTATAATAAAATAATGCAAGAGTCAACTTACGATTTAATAATAATAGGTGGCGGACCTTCGGGGCTAACCGCAGCGATATATTCTTCACGTGCAATGTTAAAAACACTTGTTGTTGCGGGAAATCCTGCAGGCGGTCAACTTGTGATTACTTCCGATGTCGAAAATTTTCCGGGCTTCCCCGGAGGCATCATGGGGCCCGAACTCATTGAGAATATGCGAAAACAGGCAGAGAGATTCGGAACTTCCTTTAAGGACGCCAATGTTCACTCTATTCAAGGTACTGCCGAAGAGGGCTTTGAACTTAATCTTGATTCAGGTGAGAAAGTAAACGCCAAAACAATAGTTATAGCAACAGGCGCATCCGCAAGATGGATTGGGCTTGAAAGCGAGACCAGGTTAAGGGGAAAAGGTGTTTCTGCGTGCGCGACCTGCGACGGCTTTTTCTTTAAAGACAAAGTTGTTGCTGTTGTCGGTGCCGGAGACGCCGCGATGGAAGAAAGCACGTTCTTAACAAAGTTCGCTTCTAAAGTTTACATATTAGTAAGAAGAAGCGAAGATAAAGTAAAGGCCAGTAAGATAATGTTTCAGCGCGCCAAAGATAATCCCAAAATAGAATTTGTATTTAACACCGAAGTAAAAGAAGTTTTAGGAGAACACAGTGTGGAAGGTCTTAGTGTCATCAATAATGTAACCGGCGAGGAGAGAAAGATGGAAGATGTTAAGGGGCTTTTTGTTGCAATCGGGCACGAACCCAACACATCGTTTTTACAGGGATTTATCGACCTTGATGCAAAGGGATATATTGTCGTGAACTCTAATACTAAGACTTCCAAAGAGGGTGTTTTCGCTGCGGGAGATGTAGCCGATCACCACTACCGACAGGCAATAACCGCATCCGGAGTAGGTTGTATGGCCGCCCTTGACGCCGTTAGATTCCTCGCTGACCGCGGTGTCTCGGTTAAATCAGATGCTTACTAAGTTGGGGGTTTTACTCAAAAAGCTCGGGTTTGAAAAGATTTTTCTTATCATATTGTTACTTCTTAGTTTTTTGGTCCGCGTTTCGGGTTTAGGTTATTCCCATTATTACGGCGACGAAATAAAAACTCTTTATTTGGACAAGACGGTTACGGCATCTAAATTTTTACTGGACCAGCGAAAAGGTCCGGTTCAGTTTATCGCGACCTGGGTAATGGAAAAAATTTTCGGTGGTTACGACGAAGGTTGGTTACGATTGCCTTTTGCATTGGCATCGGTCATCTCCGTTTTTGTTTTATATTTTGTCGTCAAAAAGCTTTTCGGAAAAAATCCTGCATACTATGCGACGGTTATTTATGCTTTTTCGGGATTTAGTGTGGCGTTCGGGCGTACGGCTCAATATCAATCGTTCTTAATGTTGTTCGGATTTTTATCTCTCCTGTTTATTTTATTATCTAAAGAGACAAAAAGAAAAACTTATATTCTCGTGGCGGCTTTGTTTTGGGTTTTTTCAGTTTACAGTCACTACGACGGTGTATTTTTTCTGATTCCTGCAGTTCTTTTTTTTATCCAAAATAAGAAGGATTTTTTGGATTTTCTAAAATATTTTTTATTTCCCGCAATGCTACTTTTATTGCCGTTTTATCTTCCGTATGTAATTAACGGCTATTTGGCTTCCAACACAATAAATTACGTGTCCAGGAGAATGTCGGGAAGCGGATATTTACCGAATAGTTCGGCTTATACAGTTAGTGTTTACAACCCATTTAATATTTTCTTGCTCTTGGTTTTGCCCGGTCTAATGTCATTTTTCACTAAGGGAAACCGTAAAGTTTACATGGTGCAAATTTGGTTTGTAGCAACGCTGGGATTTTACGAGTTAGTAATTAAAAATCCCGGGACTCATATTCAAAATTACCTTCTGCCGTTAATAATATTGAGCGGATATGTAATTTCTAGTTCCGGAAGATATATGCGGCTTGCGGTTTCCGTATTATTACCTTTTTACATCGGAATTTCTTTTTATACTTTTGTTCCGTCTTTAAATACAGGTTACCCGTGGAAGCCGTCAAACATTTTAGGATTGCACTTGGGGAAGATAGAAAAAAAGTTTCAGCTATTTTTGTATGGTTTTCCCTACAACAGAGGCTGGGATCAGATTAAGGCGTATTTTGAAGAGAAAAAGGATGTTAACGGTGTTTACACAAACGACAACGATTCCTACGCCGACTATTACTTAAGAGGTTTCGCGTACACCCGTCCCGGACCTAATTTTTTACCACAATACTACGTTCACATCATAGATAGTCAGGAGATTGATAATCCGAAAGAAGATTTTCTCAGCACAAATGCTGCTTTTTACAATCTCGAAGCAGAGTTTTTCGGTGACGCGGGGTCTGTATCCCAGATCTATAAACTTATAAAGTGATGTTAGCCCAGTCTACGATGTTCCACCAGTTTGTGATGTAATCAGCGCGTCTGTTCTGGTATTTAAGGTAATAGGCGTGTTCCCAGACGTCCAGCGCCAGGAGAGGTTTGTAACCTTCTGAGATGGGAGAAGCCTGATTTTGCGTATTCATGATTTTTACATTGCCTTCTTTGTCTTGTACCAGCCATGTCCAACCGCTACCGAAAAGCCCGAGAGCGCTTTTGGTAAATTCTTCCTTAAACATGTCGAACGAACCGAATGTACCGTTGATTTTTTCTAAAAGCATTCCGTCGGGTCCTGTGCTTTTAGCAGGTCCTATAACACTCCAGAAAAAGTTATGATTAAACACTCCTCCGCCGTTGTTTATTACGGCCGTTCTAATGTTTTCGTCGATAGCCTCGGGTGACATTAAAATATCCTCCAACTCCATATTTTCCAGCGGTGTTCCGGTAATTGCCATTGTAAGTTTATCCAGGTAAGTTTTGTGATGTTTTGTATAGTGAACTTCCATTGTCTGGGTATCAATATAGGGTTCTAAAGCGTCGAACGCGTAATTTAATTTCGGAAGCTCTTTTATCATAAACCGTCCCTTTCAATATATTTACGGATATCTATATAATATCATAAGTTTACTTTTTTGCTAGAATTTAGGTGTAAATGTTTGAGAAGAATATAGCTGTAATAATCAAATACGCAAATTTTATAATGCTGGGAACGATATTTCTTTCGTTTGTTCTGTTACGTTTAATTAATCTTGGATACTCGGAGTACATACCTGATGAAACTACTGTAATGACGCCGGTAAAGAACTCTCAGATAGATACGGGATTTTTACTCGCGCAAAGAAAAGGTCCGATGCAATTTTTAACTGTTCGGGTTGTAAACATATTCGGTATCAACGTGTTCGACGAATTTTCATACCGCTTCCCTTTTTTCCTTGCCTCTGTTTTGGGGTTGTTCTTTTTTTATAAATTTATTAGAAACTTGGAAGGACAGTTTGTGGCTGTCGTAGCAACGTTATTTTTGGGTTTGAACGGGCTTTTTATAGCTTTCGGGAGGGTCGTTCAGTACCAGAGCCTTAACTTACTTTTTTCATTTGCGGGTCTGTATTTTCTTTCTTTGTTGAAAGAAGAACAGCACAAGATAAGAAATTCTTTACTGGGATCTTTATTTTTGTGTCTCTCTTTTATGTCTCACTGGGATATGGTCTTCATTTTGCCCCCGGCGTTATTTTTAATTTTTAAGTACGTACTGTTCTCCGGCTTGAGGGGTAGACAAAAAAGATCTGTTGTCGGGGCATTACTATTGCCCGTGCTGGTAATTTTTCTTCCCTTTTTTGTTAACTACTCAAGTGTTGCTTTGGCAGATGCAGGTAATATTAGTTATTTTAAAACCAGAGTCGGCTACACAGGCATATCCCTTGAAAGCATAATGTATGACCTTAAAGAGTACGTCGTAAAGGTGGAGTTATATAACCCGTTTGTTTATACGTATGTTTTGGGAGTTCTTGCTTTCGCAGGATTAATAGGATCCAAACGGTCATACCCTTACTTTTATTGGTTTTTACTGTCGCTGGCGGTATTTATTTTTCTTGTTATAAAACCGGGCACCCATGTATACAACATGTTTTATCCATCGGCAGTACTTGCCGCGCTGGGAGCGCACTATTTTTATCAGCTTTTTAAGGGGTTGCTATCCAAGGCTATCATTGTTGCTCTCGCAGTTCTTTTTTCGTTTTTTGCTTATCAGGGGTACCTCTTATTCGCGGATACAAAAGCGGATTATCCGTGGTCTCAGGAGGACATTTTAGGTCATAAAACCAAGCCATACTCGCATCAAAGCCTTCCCAACAACATTATCGGTTTCCCGATTTACCGGGGTTGGAAGGAAGCGGCAGAATTTCTCGAAGGAGAAAACGCCAGAAACGGAGCTGATATTCCTTATATTACGAACGAAGAATCCAGCATAGGATGTTTTTACCTTCCATTAAGGTATGGAAAAGAATCGGAATATTACGCAATAGGAGTAAAACGCCCGTTGTCTTTTGTAAATGATTACACGTTTCCATCGATAAAAAATAAGAAGACAATCAAGAGGATAGAAGTTTACGGCGAAAATACGATGCGTATATATAAGGTGAATGTAAATGAAGAATAAATTTGTAAATATCACCAAAATAACGGTCATTGCGGCTATATTTTTAGTGGCTTGTATGTTGCGTCTTGATTTTTTCGGGGGCGCCGGAAAAGATATTTATGCTTACGAAAGATCTGTAGAAGATCTTTTGTCCGGGACTAACCCATATAAATGGACGGTTGCGACCTACTCTACGCCGGATGACCCCGGCAATCACGGCTACGCATATCTTCCGCTTCTTCTATATCTAAACTCTTTTTTCTATATTATTTCCAAGTTAAGTGGTGTATCGTTTTATATTTTAAGTAAGATACCCATACTATTAGCGGATGTGGGTGTGGGCATACTACTGGTCAAGTTCTTGTACCGAAAAAATTATTGGGCTCTTTTAGGAGCTCTCTTGTTCTGGTTTTGGAATCCTTACTTTTTTATGAAAAATAATTATGTCTATACGGACCCATTGCCGGTATTTTTATCACTTTTAGCTTTTTATTATTTAGAGAAAGACGACGTTCTGGCAGGGGCATTTCTCGCTTTAGCAATAGCGGCCAAGCCATATTCGTTAATCTTTCTTCCACTTTTTTTATTCAAAGCCCAAAGACCTCTGAGATTGATGCTGTCTACCGTAATTGTAGGGGTATTTCTTAGTATACCTTTTCTCGGATCGTGGAACGATTTTATGACTTACCTTAATGGAGCTGTGTTAGTACACGGAGATCGCATTGTTCAGGGGCGCCCTTTCCTGTGGTTTATAAGTTATTACGGAAAAATAGAGCTCATAAGGATAATACCCGTAAAGTTTTACGCTTACGCTTCCATATTGTTGGGTTGGGTTTTTATAGTCATTGCCTTTTTGATTTTTAAGATTAAGGAAAAATATTTGCTGGGTGCAGGCTGTCTGGCGTTGTTTTATTTTTTCACACCCGTCTTAAACCGCACCTACCTGCTTTGGTTAATGCCCTTATTTGTAATTGCCTTGTATAACATATTTAGTAAGAAGCAGGTTCTTTATTATTTTTCACTTTTATTCTATTGGGGTTTTTATTATGTGTATTTGTTTTACTGGAAGGATGGGTTTCACATTTGGCATCCTTAGTTTTATATACAAATTTACATGCGTTTTTTGTTATTTTGATATTAAGTTTTCCGGCGGTATCTTTTAGGTTTCTAACTACCGATTACAAACGGTGTGTTGGTAGGTAAAAAATGTTTTTACCGGAGCAGTTAAAGATGAAATCAAAAAAAGAGTTGTTGAGTAAAATTGTAAACGGCAGATATTTCACGGGTATCGCTGTGTCGTTATTCCTTTTTCTACTACTTCTCCCCCTTTCCCTAAAAATAGATTTTATGCAAAACGACGATTGGGTCTACTACGGGATGGTCGAGAATTTTATGAAACTGGATTTCAGACTGGATCCCTTGTCCGCACCTACTTTTTATACCCAAGGCATACTCGGAACTTTATTCGCCGGTATTTTCGGATTACAGAGTTTGCCAATTCTTACGCTAATTATTTCCGTACTGTGTTTCTTCGTTTTTTACATTATTTTGTTAAGACATTTTAATTTGGGGCGGTTTGAGTCAGTATTGGTGTCCTTGTTATTGTTTTTTAATCCGCTTTTTATCTACTCTGTGTGGGGATTTATGACGGAAAACTATTTTTTGTTGTTTATGCTTCTTTCAATCTTGTTTTATTTGGAAAGTGTAAATGTTCCGAGCAGGAAGAACCTTTTTTTGTACGTTGTTTTTATCTTTTTGGCTCTTAATATAAGGCAGGTTGCCTTGGTTTTGCCTTTGTCCGGTTTCGTATACTCGTTGTTCAAAAGGAATGTAAGGCCGCTTTTGTTGAATTTGGGGGTTTTGGTGGGGCTGGGTGTCTACTATGTTTTTATTTTTCCGTTAACCGCCGAAATGTCGGAAAAAAGCCTCCAATTTCACCACCTTCAAAGCTCGCCTTACGTGTATTCGTTGATTTACGGGTCTTTTATATTGGCAACTGCCCTACTCCTTCCTTTACTACTGCCGATTTTTAAAGAAAAGAAAAAACTTAAATGGGCGCTGTTTTTGGGTTTAGCGGTAGTCGCCTATATTTTATTGAACCGATATTTTCAACCGTCAAAAGTTTCGTGGGGAGAATTTCCCTATTTCGAAAACACGCTGGAACGAAAGGGCTTTTACCCGAGAGGGGTGCTGGGTACAAAATATTATTTTAAGTACATGTTCGATCTTTACCGTCACTGGGATTCGGCTGCAAAGATTGTTTTAAGTCTTTTTGTTGCCTATGCGGTACTAAAAATAAAGAAAATAAACGGACTCTGGGCAGTATTCACAATTATTTATATGGGGGTAATGACTGTCACCGAAACTTATTACGACAGGTACTTGTTAATTTTAATCCCGGTTTTAATCTTTATTATTCTGGGAGTAAACGGTTTTGGAAAAGTGAATAAATTTTTGTCGGTGTCTTTTTTAGCTTTTTTGATTTTTTACAATTACCAGTTTTCAATGGATTTCATTTTGGTTAACAAATACATCTGGAATAAATCCGAGGAGCTGGTTGTGAAGTACGATAAAGAACCCAGAAGAGTACAGGGTACGAATGCTTGGAAGCTGAAGTATTTAAATGAGAGAAGAAACTATGTGTTCGATTTTACCTACGATAGCTCGGAAATAAACAAGTCCTACCGCGATTTGTACACTACCGAAGAGGGTAAAAAGATAGAATTTCCGGGAAGTTTGTGGGTCAAACCGTACATTTATTTGTATCAGAAGATAGACTAGATAGATTTATTGTTATATTTGCTGCGTTGGTGCCATGTTTGTTATTCTTAACTCATATATAAAGGCAGCGAAACACACCCTTTAAAGTATAAGATGACAAAAATGAGGAACAGACCCGGAGCCGTAATGTTGTTAATAATCTTGCTGTTCTTACTTCCCCGGGTGTTCTTATTAGGCACCGATATATCAAACTCAGACGCGTTGAGGTGGCACAGAAGATCGGATAATTTTCTTCAAGCACTTAAAAACCAAAACTTTGAAAAAACTTACCAAAGATACCACCCCGGTGTTACTGCGATGTGGGCGGGGGCAGTGTCCGAACAAATACTTAACGAATATCAAAAACTTAAAGGGGACGAAATTGCTACCTTAGAAAATGCCGAGTTTTACCCGGTACTGCACGCGTTATCAAAATTAGTTTTGATTGCAATATTAGCTTTTTGTTTTGCGTTGCAAATCTACCTAGTAAGCAAATTATTCGGAAGTAAAACTGCTCTGTTATTTGGAATTATAATTTCCACGGAGCCATATTTTATAGGTATAAACAGATGGTTTCATCTATCGTCTATGGAAGCAATGTTTTCGTTAAATGTCCTTTTACTTTTGATGTATTTTATTCAAACCAACAAGTTGCGTTTCATTGTATTATCGGGTTTTTTTGCGGGGTTGGGGTTATTAACTAAAATGACGGTATCTATTACCATAGCTTTTTCTTTTTCCTACATCTTATACAGAGTTTTTAGAAATAAGACTAAATTTAACGCAGCGGTATTTTACGTAATTTCTATATGTGTCACTGTATTAGTTTTGTTTCCTGCCTTGTGGGTAAAACCGATGTTTGTTTTTTGGTCGATGTACTCGGCTATTGTAAACGCCGTTTTTGAGGACATAAGGGGGGAGTTGCTTACGCTTCCGCAAAAGCTTTTTTATTACCCGATAATTTTATTATTTAAAATGTCGCCCGTGGTGTTGATAATAGGTGTTTACTCCATCATAAACACTTTTAAAAGGGTAACTAGTAAAGAATTTGTCTTAGGTGTATATCTCGTTTTCTTAGTAACATTTCTAACCATCACAGATCAAAAAATAGACAGATACTCCATCGCGTTATTTCCTTTTTGGATACTATTGGTAGCAAACACCCTTTCAAAATTAAAACCTCGTATTTTGACTGTTTTGTTATCTATCCATGTCGCAACATTTATATGGGCAACCTCAGTGTACTACCCTGTTTATTCTGCATTTATAAATCCTTTGTTCGGGCATAAATTTGTGTTAAACGCAGGATTTTATGAAAATTCCGGAGAGTATTTTTCAGAAGCGGCGTTTTATCTAAACATAAAAGGACGCAATATACGTACCCACGTCCCTAATAACATAGAGTCTTTTAAACCTTATTACAAAGGCAAGTTAACGGGGTTACTAGATGATGCTGACTACGTGGTCTATAGTTTGGATTTTGACCGCAAATCCTTTCCCGCTATTAAAGATTGTAAAATAGATAAATATTTTGGAAACCGTTTATATAAACCCGTTGCTGTTTATGCATGTAACAACGTGAGTTTAAAAACAAAAAGCTATTTAGTCAGGTAAATCTCTTGACACCCGCAATTAAAACTAATAGTCTTTAAACCAAGCATGCATATTAACCCCGCATTAAAAGGAACCCTGCTTACCACAATCTTAGCTGTTGTTTTTTCTGCATCTCATGTTTTTTCTGCTTCCCTATCCTTGACTAAAATAGGCGCTTTAGATACAACAGGTAAAACTTATTCTGAATGGTGGTACTCACAGACAAGCGCTACATTGGCAGGTACGGCTGCTGACGGAACTCAGGTGTCGGTAAAAGTTGGTGAGGCGGTAAACAACGTGAATGTCACATCAGGAACTTGGTCTTACGCGCTATCCGGTGAGAGTAAAGATTATCCGATTGAAATTTCCCAAGGTGCTGAAAAAATCTCGTTCACATTGCATCTAGGTCAGGTGCTTCCAAATACAGTAGTGGCAGGTTCTTCTCCTCAGACAGGCGGAGTGCCGGAAACAGGCTACAACCAAGTTATCGCAATAAGTCTGGGTGTGGGAATAGTACTTTTAGCTTCATACTTTTACTTTTGGGGTGATTTAAAAAAGAAAACAGTTTTTGAAGCAAGAATGATCCGCGAAGATTAATCTTCCACAAAAGGCACGAACGCAAATCCGGGAAAAAATAAAGTGTCGAAATCCGTTTCTGTGTTTCTCACCATTTTGTAAATTCCACTGTCTTTAGGAAAAACCATAACTCCCCCGACCTTCAGTTGCTCTTTCCACGCTTCAGGTAATTCTCTGACTTCCGCAGCCGCGATTATTCTGTCAAATCCGCCGATTTCTTTAGAAACATTAGGCAGGCCTGTTTTTGCATTTCCCTCGTGAAGTGAAAGATTATCCGAAATCAAAGGATACTTGCCCACATTTTCTCCGGCATACTCGGAGAGTTTCGGAATAATCTCAACCGTGTAAACGTGGCCGTCTTCCCCCGACATAAAAGCTAATAAAGACGCCTGCCATCCCGAACCGGTACCGATATCAAGTATTTTATGCCCTTGCTTAATGTCCAGCAGTTCCAGCATGAACGCTACTGTGAATGGTTGGGAAATAGTCTGGCCGTAACCGATGGAAAGTGCGGCGTCGGTGTAGGAATTTCCCTTGTCTTCGGGTAGAACAAAATCCGATCTGTCGATTTCCAGTAAAGCCTGTTCAACGGAAAAAGATTTCAGCACACCGGACGATTTAAGTTTATCTATAAGCTCGTGTTTGGTCATGACCTGATTTGTTCCGCTAAAATACTCAACTCTTCTTTTGAAGGTATGCGCGGGTTCGTGTAAAAAGGGTAAAGCTTTATATGAAGGTGGTCTATTTCTAAACCTTCGATACGGGTAAGTACTCTTTCGCACCCGAGCTTCTTTTTTAATAACTCCGCGGTATTTTTTGCAGTGTTTATCGCTGCATCTATTATTTCTTTGTCATTGTTGTAAAAATCGCTATCATAGTGTTCTTTTGTTACTACAACCGTCATTCCTACTGTTGTCGGGTTTATATCTAAAAACGAAATATGGGCGTCGTCTTCGTAAATAATTTCGGAAGGTATCTCGCGTCTCGCTATCTTACAAAATATGCAGTCTTTCATACCGCTATTGTATCAATTTTACGAAAAATGAAGTAATCGTTAGAGGAGGAATTTTTACCGTCATCTTCAAAGCTGTCTATCAAAGCAAGTCCGTTTTTCTTCATTAAATCAACAACCGCACTTTTTTCCGTCTGACTGTACAGGTGGCAATAGCGTTGAAGACCGGGGTCTTTATCCCACCCGAGTAAAAAATCACCATCTTCCCCAAGTTTTTTTACAGCTTTAGAAATATCGAAATCCCAGAACGTGATTATAAGGAAGCCCCCATCCGTTACAGTTTTAGCTGCCCCGGTAAAAAACTTTGATTGCAACTCTAAGCCCGGGATATGGTGTGTAACGCCAAAACTTACCACTAAATCAAATTGAGCCGCAGGGAGTTCTTTAAGCGCATCCATTTTCGTAAAATCGCCGTCAGTGTAATTATGTCGTGCTTCCGCCAATAACCCGTCGTTTAAATCAACTCCTGTGTATTTTATTTCAGCCGAAGGGAGACGTTCTTTCAAAAATCCCAGAAATCTTCCGTTGCCACAGCCGGCATCTAGCACGGTAATGGTAGAATGACCGTTGAAGGATAAAACATCAACCGCCCTACCCCATCCTTTCCAGTAATTCTGGCGGGTTTTTGAGAATGGAACCGAAGCCTTTTTATAGAACGCTTCGTTAAGTTTTAAAATCTCGTCAATTTGGGCCTGATTCATAAATGAAAAAACAAATTGTTGATAGTTCTAAGATAATACCAATGATACGCGATATTTCCAACGCCGCGGACGAAAAAGAAGTGTTGAAGGTTTTGTTCAGGAATTCCAAGGGATTGGATGATACGTATTCTAAAGCGACGCTGTTGGAGGAATACCAGACTTTGAAACAAGCCGGAAAGCTGACTTTAACAGATAAGGACGAAAAGCGGTTTTTAGAAAACATCAAAACAAAAAAAATCAGAACAATGTCCGGTGTTACCCCTATAACAGTTCTTACCAAGCCGTACCCATGTCCGGGCAAATGTATCTTTTGTCCGAGCGACATACGTATGCCCAAGAGTTATTTATCGAGCGAACCCGGAGCACAACGCGCGCACGACAACAAATTTGATCCGTACTACCAAACCTACAACAGACTTGTTGCTTATGAGAAAACAGGACACCCCGTGAGCAAAATAGAACTTATTGTTCTGGGCGGGACATGGACATCTTACCCTGAGGCATATCAGCTTTGGTTTATTAAAAGATGTTTTGATGCTTTAAACGATTTTAAACCCGAAACCAACTCGCCTTATTTGGTTGTAAAAACCCAGTTGCCGTATGACGAAAAAAAACTGGTAAACCTTACCGGCACGTATAATTCTATCGTCGGATTATCCAGAAACGACAAAATGTTGGCAGGAGAAGATTCTACTTGGGAAGAACTTTTTGCTTCTCATGCCAAAAACGTTAACGCTTTATGCAAGTGCACGGGATTGGTTATAGAAACACGCCCGGACGAAATAACCAAAGACGAGGTTGTGAGAATTAGACGCCTCGGTGCCACGAAAGTGCAGATAGGTATTCAAAGCCTTAATGACAAGGTATTGAAGATAAACAAAAGAGGACACACTGTCGCAAAAACCGCCGAAGCTTTCACTTTATTAAGAGAGACGGGGTTCAAGATACATGCTCATTGGATGCCGAATCTATACGGTGCCACCCCCGCATCCGATATAAAAGATTTTTCAAAATTATTTGCAGATAAAAAGTTCAGACCGGATGAGCTTAAAATCTATCCTTGTTCTTTAGTAGAAGGCACGGAACTTATGGGACTTCATAACTCAGGGGACTGGAAACCTTATACCGAAAAAGAGCTTTTACATGTTTTTAAAAATATTCTTCCTACAGTCCCCCGCTACTGCCGCGTAACCCGTGTTGTGCGCGACATTTCAGGTTTGGACATCGTGGCCGGTAACAGAAAAACCAATTTTAGACAAATAGCCGAAGCAGAGCTGGAAAAAGACAAAACTAAACTTTCGGAAATAAGATCCAGAGAAATTAAGGACAAGAGAGTAAACAGGGAAGATTTGGTTTATAAAGAAACTACTTATCTTACAGCAGGCACGAAAGAATATTTTTTAGAGTTTGTGACAGACGAAGATAAAATCGCCGCTTTTCTTAGACTTTCTTTGCCGACAAGGCAGGCAAAAATTTCCGAAATAGAAGATTCAGCGGTGCTTCGGGAAATTCATGTCTATGGGGGAAGTGTTGTTGTAGGCAAGGGAGAAGTAGGCAGGGCCCAGCACGTTGGTTTGGGCAAAGAACTAATAAAGAAAGCCTCAGATATATCCCGCGCGGCGGGTTTTGAGAGGCTTTCAGTAATCTCCTCGGTAGGAACCAGGGGTTACTACTCCGGAATTGGTTTCACACAGGGCGCTTTGTACCAACACTTAAAACTTTAAGTATTGTTCAGCATATTTACCGATTATCGGTAAAGGTTCTTTCTTTTCGGAAGCTGCGTTAAGAATTCCCAGGACCCAAAGGACCACGAGAGCTATCGAACCCAGCATTCCGATTATCCCAATAACGGGGATGTATGAGATCAATGATATTCCTACTCCTAGTATCAAAATCAGAATTGATTGTTTGACGTGAAACTTAACAAAGTCATTATCTTTGTACTCGGTAAGGAGGGGAAGGAAGAATATGAAATAAGCTACTATAGCCATAACCCTTGAATTGTCAGTCGGGCTGGTTTGAGGAGCTGTGGCTTCAGGTTGCGCGCCAGGAGTCACATCGTTAGTTGTTGGTTCTACTACTTGATTTTCGTCCACAAAAATCACCTCCTCAATTATATAAATACTGTTACAGGTTCGATTCTACTATCTCTACACTTAATATCTTAACAGGTTTTACAGGTTTTGAAGCCTCCCCGCTCGGACTTACCGTGATTTCCGCTTCGGCAATTTTATCGACTACTTCTATGCCTTCGCTGACTTTACCGAATATCACATAATCTTTCGGCAACATGGGGTAATTCTGGTGCATAATAAAAAACTGGCTTCCGTTAGTGTTTGGGCCTGCGTTTGCCATTGCAATAGTGCCTCTTGTGTATTCCCCCTCGAAAGGTTCGTCGTCAAATTGATATCCCGGTCCGCCTGCCCCGGTACCGTCAGGGTCTCCGCCTTGTATCATAAAACCCTTTACTACCCTGTGGAAAATTACATTGTTATAGAAATCAGCCTTTGAAAGGCTTACAAAATTATTCACCGTTATTGGGGTTTTATCCGCGTACAGGTCAATTTTTATAACACCTTCTGTCGTAGTCATCACTGCCGTATATTTTTTGGTTAAGTCTAGGCTCATTTTAAAAGGCTCCTTATTAATGTTTCCCGTAGGATTAATTTGATAATTATCTTTCTCCGACGGACTTGACTCCGCCGTATCCAGTTTTCGTAAAACGTTAGTTTTCTTTTCCTCTTGTTTTACACGACCTTCAGGTATTTTGGAACCGAAAACCGCCAGTCCGAATAAAATAAGTGCGGGTAAAAGTATGGCTATGTACACTGCTTTATTTTTCATAATTTTAATTGGGCAGCAGTAGTATAAAACTTATTTCCAAAATCGCCACCTCAAACTTCCTTCAACTTTGTCTTTATATAGAGCAGTAAAAAGGCACGCCAAAATTATTACGTCTAACAAAAATCTTATTCCGTCTTTCGTTGAGATAATTTTTTCCCAGATTCCATTCGTGCATGCCGACAATATTAGCAGAATAATTAAAACAAGTGTAGAAAGCCACCCCTCCCATGAAATAGGTGTAAAACCGTAGCCAAGCCTTTTAGGTCTAAACCAAAACTTACTCATAAAATAAGTATACAAAATATGTTGAAAATCTAATAAACTTTAAATGTGAGTCCAAAACACATTTTAACCGATCCCTGTACTTTGGTTGTTTTTACCTACGCTCCAGCAGGGCTGGGGCACCTGCGTGTCACTAATTCCTTATCAGCAGGGCTCCCGAAAGGGGTAAAAACGGTATTACTGGGTTCTTCCGACAAAGGCATTGAGGCAATCCACAAATTCATTAGCATACACGTTGTTACCCGTCGGCTGATGGAGTGGTTTCAACGTGGGCGTCCCCAAAAAATATTTACATTTTTCTACAGAAAGTATTTAAGATCCTACTCCGACGAAATGAAGAGGAAGATTGAAGAAATATTTGAGCAGCAAGTGGATATTCCGAAAAAAGTTGTAATTGTTGCGACTCATTTTGGGTTGGCTCATAAAATCGCAAAAGTAAAAAAAGAAATAGAAAAAAAGACAGGCGCAAAAATAATACTGGTAGTCCAGGTGACTGATGATACCCCGCAGTATATTTGGTACGTCCCCGGAGCCGACGTAATATTTGTGCCCAGCAGAAGAACAATGCTGGAATTAAAAGAGTACGCGTTAAAAAGCAATTTAGAAAAAGTGAAAATTGAAGTGCTTCCCTACCCCGTGAATCCGCTGCTAAGTAAGAAATTGAGTAGCAAAGATTACGACAAACGTATAAGACAGGTGTCTGAGGGCACCGGCGAAGTAATAGATTTCTGCATGCCGGTCCCGGGAGCCGCGGTAGGAATGGATTTTTTGCACCACCTTATACCCCAGCTTCAGTCAAAGTATTCAAGATTTAGGTTCCACATCGTATGCAAAGAGGTACCATTTACACGCCGGTTTTTGGAGGAAGTGAGAACTTTTCCTAATGTACAACTTCATACTTCTAAACATGATCGGGAGATTGTGGATGTTTACGATAAAATTTACGAAGAAAACGTTATTTCGTTCGAGGTTACAAAACCCAGCGAACAGGCATTTAAAGCTCTTTACGATTTTGACATGAGAGGAGGTTCCGTTCTCCTATTCTCTAATCCCGTCGGAAGGCAGGAAAGGGACAATCTGGATTTTCTAAGAAGGCACGGTTTAATTTTTGACCAAAAAATCACTCAGCGTTTGTGGAGTTACGCGGACGACGGAAAATCTATGAGCGGCGTAATGAAAAAAAGTTTGATGACGGAATGTAACGCACTCAGATGTTTCCAACTACCGTTTGGTTCCCAGCGTGCCGCCAATTTTATATGGTGGTGCCTGAAAAACAGAGTTTTCGAGTGCATGATAAGTAACTATTCTAACGCCGCCGCTAATAGTGATTTTGAAACCCGTTCCAACGGAGTCGAACAATTTTGGTCTAAAGTATCTTTGCTAGTATAATAAGTATATGGAGAAAGCGCCTTCAAAAAAACTCCCGCTGTTTGGAATCTTAGTAGTTTTTATCATAATAGCGGCGTTTTTAAGCTCTATAATATTCGTTCTAAAAGATGTGGAACTCAAGCCTCTTCCGGATACTCAGGTTCAACCCGATGTCACCGAGAGAGAAATAGGAACAGATGCAGTAGTGGAAAGACAGACGGGTGTAATAACAGGATCTTTAGGATACCCTAGTGAGATGATTCCCGTCACAATGGAAATATGTGCAATAGATATTTTGTTCCCCGGTATTTACTGCACCGACGAACATTTGCAGGACAGCTCATTCACATACGGAGTAGGATATCGTCTCGAGGTACCGGCAAGCGATTATTACGTATTCGCTCAAGTACCTAATCAACCCGACGCAACAGGCGAGACTTATAAAGCTTATTACTCCGAATTTGTAACCTGCGGAATGGATGTAGCATGTTCAAGTCATGAGCCGATAAAAGTTACGATAAAGCAAGGTGAGACTGTAGACAAAGTCGACCCTCAGGACTGGTATAAATAAATGTATATTGCTGTAGACATGGGTGCTACAAAAACCCGAATAGCCTCCTCCGAAGATTTAAGTTCCCTGTTGAAAGTAAAGAGGTTTTACACAAATAAGAATCCCGTAACTCAAAAGCAGATAATTTCTTCGGGTATTAACGAACTTACCGCAGGAAAAGAACCTGCTTTCGTTTGTTTCGGAGTTCCGGGTGCTGTTGATAGACAAATCGGGAATTTTGTCAAAGTTCCCAATTATAAAGAAATAAACGGAAAGCCATTTACGGCACTTTTGGACGAAAAATACCTGGGCAACGCTTTTGTTGAGAATGACGCGGCATTGGGAGCCGTCGGAGAGGCCATTTTGGGCGCGGGTAAAGACTTTCAACGGGTCGGATACCTAACGTTCGGTACGGGCACGGGTGGGGCGCTTGTCGTCAAAAAAGGACATGGGGAATTCGGGTATGAGAGCGGTGAACCAGGGCACACCATAATAGTACCGGGAGGGCGTGTCGCTTCTTCGTGCAACCACGCAGGTTGTATGGAAGCATATACGTCCGGTCACTCTTTCGAAGCGTTATTTAATATAAAACCGCAAAATTGTTCGGATAAAGGGGTGTGGGCAAAATACGCGGAATACGTAAATCTTGGATTAAGCAGCATTTATATGACATGGAAATGCGATATCTTTATAATTGGAGGAAGTATGGCTCTTGAGTATGATTTATTTTCCGAGTTTTTGAAAGCTCCCGTACCCGTAGTCAGATCTCTAACTTTGGATGATGCCGGCGTGTACGGAGGGTTCGTTCTCACTAAGCAGATATTGTCTTCACGGTAGAACTAATTGTGGTTAAATAGGGCTTTTGCCATATCCCAATAAGTGGGTGTGTTATTGTTTTCCTTTTCCCACAACCACCACTCTGCCCCCCAAAAATATAAATCGCGGAAACCGCTTTTTTGAGCGTATGTAATAGTCGATAAAAAGTCGGTGACTGACATCGTTTGATTCTTTTCCTCATTTGTAAGCTTGGAATTTATTCTGGGACCCCAGGGCTCGGCTTGTAATTCCGTAACAATTATTCTTTCAATGGGGACGCCCATCATATGAGCACGTACCGCGTATGACCAGTGAGATAAAGGGTATTGGAAATAAAAGGCGCTTTTTGTAAGAGTTCCCCAAAAATCATACCAAATCTTTCTATACATTGATATACCGAGGTAATCGGCCATCTGGTAGCTGGGAAACCAAAAACCGCCTTCTCCGCTATCCTGGATAAGAATGGGTCTTTCGTCTAACGCGCGGACCAACTGTATTTCATGTTCTACGGTAGATTTTTTTACTGAAATGCATTCACCGAATGGGAAAAAAGGTTCGTTTTCTACCTGCCACATCTTTACGGAGTTGTAACTCTGTAATTCCATTACAGTTCTTATAATGTATTCATATAGTTCCTTATCTCTTTCATCTTCACTGCTCATTGCTTTCCACCAGCTCGGCTCAAAACATTCCGGATATCTGGGAACTTTTCTTCCGATTGCCAAAATTACGTTAACGTTCCTTTTGTCCGCTTCTTCGAGCTGCCATTTTATATCTTTGTAGTTGTAAATTTCAGGAGTAACCTCTATCTCATCCCAATAAGCTATTAATCTTAGATTTCGCGCTCCCAGATCATCGAGTATTTTTATGTAAGCATCTTTCCAGTTAAGTCCTATCTGGTGTGCATACTTACTGGAAAAGGTAACACCGTATTTATTGTCAGTTCTTGTTTCGGGTTTGAGAAAATAGAAAATTAAAAAGGGAAATGCGGTCAACATTACGAGTGTTATCAAAACAATGCGGGTTAACGGTAATCCGAAAAGTTTTCCAATGTATTCCCAAGCTTTTGAGGCCTGTTTTTTAAGGGCAGTTTGTCGGCGGAACATAGTTTTACTTCACAGTTCCATTCTTACATATTTCAGCGTAATCATAAAAGGATTTTCTTGGTGTGCGCTTTAAGCCGTCATTACGGTCTACCTCTATTAGCCCGAATCTTGGCCAAAAACCATGATGCCACTCGTAGTTATCCAGCAGAGACCAGTAAAAATATCCTTTAACTTTTACCCCGCGTGAAAGGGCCGCGTGTACTTGAGTCAGCATTTTTTTAATAAAATCAGTTCTTTGGGTGTCACGGCTGTCTGCCAATCCGTTTTCAGTAATATAAATGGGCAGGTTGTACTTTTTCAAACTCATCAGAACTTTGTATAACCCGTCGTAGTTTATCCACCAGCCAAGATCATTAACAGGATTATCAGGGTTGCGGATTTTAAGTTTTACAACACGGTTAGTAAAGTAATAGTTTAGACCTATGAAATCCAGATTTTTAGAAATAGGTTTCAAAAAGAAATCGCTGTTGAAAAAATATAATATTTTTGCGATAAACTTGTCGAGGAACGTGTAGGTCGAGTATTCATACCATGAAATATTTTTAACAATTCCGACGGGCTTTTTATACATCTCTTTAATTTTTTTATAGGCCAGGTTGTGTCCGCGCATCAGATTTATTTGGGCGATTAAAGACAGAAGCAGGGATTTTTTATTCGGCGGCCACGTCCCCGCTATATAAGACATAGCGGCGTAGACTTGCGGTTCGTTTATGGTTGCGATCGTATCACAGTGTTCTCCTAGAAATTCAGCACTTTTTTTTGCAAAAGAGGCAAATAGCGAAGGCGTTTTAAAATTGAGCCATCCTCCCATTTCGGCTAACCAGACAGGGTTTGTAAAGTGATGCAAAGTAACAAAGGTTTTAAGTCCTTTTTCCTGGGCAGACTTAAGTACCTTTCTATAGTGATCCAGAGCTTTAGTGTCGAATGTGCCTTGTCTGGGTTCAATTCTAGCCCACTCGATACTTAATCGGACAGCGTTGTTATTCATCTGCCGGCACAATTCAAAATCTTCCGCGTACCTGTTGTACGAATCACAAGCCTCTCCTGAGGACTCTAAAGGCAAATCTCTTTTTCCGTCTTTCTCCACTTCCCATTTCCACCAGTCACAATTCGTATTATTACCTTCGGTTTGATGAGCTGAAGTGGCGGTGCCCCATATAAAATCTTTCGGAAAGTCCATGTTTATAGTATACATTCGCCGTGCAGGTGAAGGAAGAATATGTACTTAAGCGGTTAAGTTTGTATAATAAGCGTATGAAACTACTGCTTAAACTTGTGATAGCCACGTTGGCGATTTTCGTAGCTTCCCGTCTTATTCCCGGCGTCGTGGTGGAAGATTTGGTTACTGCCTTAATTGTTGCCATAGTTTTGGGCACTCTGAACCTGTTTGTGAAACCAATCCTCATACTTTTAACCCTTCCTATTACTCTAATAACCTTCGGTTTATTTACCTTTGTAATAAGCGCTTTTATCGTTCTATTTACGTCTTCGCTTGTACCGGGATTTCAGGTAGCAAGTATCTGGACAGCCCTTTTATTCAGCGTTGTCGTTTCGATAATAAACTCGTTTCTTAACAAAGTTGTCGATTAAACTGCCCGGATGCATTCAGGAAAATTTACAAAAATCATTGCCACTCTCGGTCCTTCTAGTAGTTCCGAGAAGGTTATAAAAGAACTAATCACATCAGGTGTAAATTTATTTCGTTTTAATACTAAGCACGCGGACACGCAGTGGCATCTGGAACATATTAAAAAAGTCCGCGAAGTAAGCGGAAAGCTGGGAATCAATACCGGTGTAATTGTCGATCTACAGGGACCCGAATGTGTTTTGATTACTTCTTCAGGAGAGGAAATTACTCTTAAAAAAGACGACTTACTAAAAATTAAAACCGATGTTTTACTAAATCCTCCCGAAGTGTACGACCAGCTAAATTCGGGGGATACTGTGGTTGTCGATGACGGGAAAATTGAATTTGAGGTTTCCGGAACAAAAGGAGAACTTTCTTTAAAAGTTGTGAACGCAGGGTTATTAAAATCAGGTAAGGGCGTCTCTTTTAAAAATAAAAAAATATCAACCCCGACAATAGGGGAAGATGAGAAAAAGAATATAAAAGAATTTTTGAAAAGCGCCCCCGATTTTTTTGCGTTGTCTTTTGTTAGAAATCACGAAGACGTTATTAATCTCTCTAAATTTTTATCTGATAACGGGTCAAACGCCGGTATTATTTCCAAAATTGAAACGCAGGGCGGCATAGACGATTTTGATCTTATTGTCGAAAAAAGCGACGGAATTATGGTGGCGCGCGGTGACTTAGGAGTTGAAGTGTCACTTGAAAAAATCACTTATTACCAAAAAATGATTATCGAAAAATGTCGGGCTGCAGCCAAACCCGTGATTGTTGCCACTCAAATGCTGGAGTCCATGACCACAAACCCCTCCCCTACCCGTGCCGAAGTTTCGGACATTTCGAATGCAGTGCGTGACGGTGCGGACGCTGTGATGTTGTCGGGAGAGACTGCAATAGGGAAATATCCCATCGAATCGGTGAAATTTATGCATAAAATAGTGAGTTTTAACGAAAAAGCTTTTCACGTTCCCGACGCCCTGGAATTTTCTAAAGACCGCACTTTTAGCATAGTTAAAGCCGCTGTAGAAATTATTAGATCGGACAACGGGCGTTCAATTTCAAAAATACTTGTAGCTACCGAAACAGGAAAATCGGCGCGCATATTTTCTTCCTTCCGTCCGGAGATACCTATAATTGCGTTAACTCAAAATGAGGACACGTTGAAGAAATTAGGATTATCGTACGGTGTCCTACCCAATAAAATCGAATTTCCCGAACACGGTTTAGTGGACGTTACCGAGATAGCACACGAGCTGGAAAAAAGAGGAATTCTATCTAAAGGTGAAAATATAATTGTTGTGCACGGAAAGAGATGGCAGGATCCCGGGAATACTAATTCTTTGTATGTTTTTAATGTTAGTTAAGACGCTACTCGCAAGGCACTCCCCACACACCAAGATTATTTTGTTTAGCAATATTCTGTGCAGAAACGTACAGGTCTTTATATTTGTAATTTTTATCGTAGGTGTATTCTTTCGCTGCTCCCAGTTCCACCATCTTGCCGTTAACGTTTAATCCGGTTCCGGTGTGAATGTACCGCAAAAGTCTATCGTATTTATCTTTATCCCCTTGGGTGGAATCATCTTCCAATAGCACGGTTTGATTTTCCAGAAGTTTTTCAAGCTCCGTCCTGCTCCAGTCTCCCCTGCAATCGGCCGATTCCGGTGCGTTTATGCCTATTAGGCGGACACTTTGCTCGGTGCCCCCTATAAGTACTTTGATAGTGTCCCCGTCGACAACCTTAGTCAGAGTAACTTGATTTTGGATGGCTTCGGGCGCTCGAGTAGCTTTAGAGAGGACTCCCGGCAGTTTATTAAGGTTCCTGTATATTCCGTACCCTATCAGCGATACCAGCAGGACGTACGCTAGCAAATACAGAAGCTTTTTTACTTCAAATCTTCTTACTTCTTTCACACTGTTAGTGTAAGCTATATTTTCACGCGAGCACAATTTTATTTCTTACTCTACAGTAAGTGTGCCGACCATTCCCATTTTTCTGTGTTCGCCGACCGAGCAGTAGAATTCAAACGTTCCTGCTTTGTCTGCTATGAACTCAACCGTATCGGTTTCGCCCGTCTTAATTACTTTTGTAGCTGCGTTGAATTCGTCGATTTGGAAGTCGTGAAATCCGTCTATATTCTTAAATTCGACAATGACCTTATCCCCAACTTTAACAGTTATTACGTTAGGTACAAATTTAAAACTGCTTCCTTCGATTGTTACTTTTACTTCGTTAGGCACTGTTTCCTCCTCTGTAGCGGTAGGTTCGGCTTCTTCCTCTACGTTAATTACATTGTTAGCTACGGTGTTTGTTACCGGAGGAGTTTTTGGCGCCGGTTTATTAAAAAGAAAATATATACCCACAACCACTAAAATTAATACTAAAGCTAAATAAGGGAAGTTTTGTTTTTTTGTTGCTTCTGGTTCCATAAACGTCTTTAATAAATATTAAACAAATAGATACTTGTCAATATATTACACTAAATCAAGCCGGCTGCAAGACCCCTCCCACTGTTTGACTATCAAGGACTCATAGTGTAATATCTAGTGTTTCGACGATTCCTGCCGGAAAGGGCTTAGATAAAGCCTTCCCTACCTTACCAACTACTTGCTGCGAGATGTAGCAACTTAAAAAGTGTAAGAAGGGGGTGAGTAACATGAAGAAAGCCATAATATACATGGCTGTAGTATTAGTAGCTGTTGGATTACTGTTCACAGTAAAAACCAAAGCTGCTGCATTTACAGGTAATGGGGCTCCCAGCGGTGCTCACTATAACCTAAACATTATAGGAGTATTTAAAGACAAAACCGCACTTATGGATTCCAACAGCGGACACAGGATTTTCGTTCCGTTGACAGGAAAAATTAAGATCAACCTTTTACCCGGAACCGGTTTCGCAGTTTTAGATGCGAATGGTACCGACGGTAATGGAGCTACATTCAGTTTGCCTAATCCGGATCCCGATAATGACGGTGTAACTACTTACACTGTTTGGGCAAGAGCTTTAGGTAAACCGGGTGGTACATCCACCACAACTCCGTGTGCATACCTGGATGGCGTTGAGTACTGCTCAACATCAAACGTTGTGTTAGTCAGAGAAAAGGGCAAGAGCTCTTTTACTAACGTAACTTCACAACTCCTGTATGTATATGTTGACCTTGATGGCGATGGGGTTGAAGAAAGATATCCGTTATTTGATCCCGCACTTCAGGATTATTTCTGGAGCTACGACAACAACGGATTGAAGTTAGCTCAGTTTAGGTTCTACATGAGTGAATAACAGTGCAGAACTAAAGCGGTTTGTTGTAAGTTTGGAAGGAGGCCTCAGGTAAAACGTTTGTCCAATTTACCTGTTCACAAAAGCAGCCCGTTTTCTCTACGGGCTGCTTTCCCTTTTTTTATCCCCTATTAGTGCGACTTTTTGCCCCTTGAGTTAGTCCGTCCTTTCAATATACAATTTATGTATGCCTAATAATTTTAAAAAGAAATCTTACGTCCTTTATTCTCTCCATTTACCAATTTTAATAGCAATTTTTGCCGTTGTAGCCGGTGGCTCGTATTTGGTGACCAACAAGGTTGCGAATACGCGTAATTTGCCTCAGGTACAGGGTAAGAAGACAGAAAAGACTACCGGAAGCACCAAATCCTTGAAAAATACCGACATAGAGGCGGGTACGACTGCAGAAGAGCACAAAAGGGTCGTAGAAAAGGTTGCAAAAGAGCTCAAGAACGTTGCCGAGGTGGAAGAAGCCGAAGGTAACGAAGTAGTCAGCGAGGAGCTTACCTTTATAGCTGAAGAGCAGGAAGAAACTGCCGAAGATACCGCAGAAACCCTCGAAGATATTGATAGCGCTCCAAAGTGGAAGACTTTCCTTCTAGGTACCGACTATAAAAATCTCGGTCAGCTGAGAAGTACGGTTGCACATAACACTAATGCGATTAGACAGCTGACACGGACCGCTGAAAGAGTGACTACTGAGGGTGGGGACACGGCTATACAGGAGAACATAGCACTACTAACGCAGGAAAGGGATAGACTGGTTGCCGTAATACAGGCAGGGGAAAGTCAGTTTAGCTTATTAGGTTGGATTTCAAGGCTTATTACAGGATATGTACCTACTCCTATAGAAGATGAAACTTCTGATGAGTTAGAAGGTGTTGGGGATACACCCCCGGCCGGTGAATTAGAGGGAGTTGGTGAAACGCCTCCTGCGTCAGCAGATGATACGGAAGGTACGGGAACTACAGAGCCGGGCTTGGATGCCGGAGATACGGAGCCGGTTGAGTCCAGTCCCGATACTCAAACAGAGAATCCTGTGACGACTGAATAGATAGACGGGAATTAATAGTTAAATTGTCCGTATAATCTCTGTGATACACGTATTACGTGTATAGGTGTGTTTTCGCGCTTTATTTCATAGACTATTGGGAAAGTATTTTGGTAGGCAGCATCATCTGTTTGTTTCCTCAATTGTTCATTGAATGTATCACAGATTATCACGTCGGCATCGCGCGATCTTCCGACAAGTTCATACTGGAACTGAGAGTAATAAACTACAGAGAACTGATTATCGCAAGCGTAGACCTTGAGGTTGTTAATTCCCGTTCCTTGAACGTTTTTTAGCACTCTCTGTGCTGATTCTTTATAAGCAGCCCCCCAATAATCTAACTCAAAATTTTTGTTTGCTCCCCTAAGTCCTCCTATGAGTTCGTTGTAGTAAATGTACTCATAAGGATGCAGGAAAATCATTCTTACTAACGTAAATAGTAAATATATCGATACGGAGCTTAGCAAAACAAATTTCTGTTTTGTTTTTGCTTTATTGTATAGATCAACCAGAAAAAACGAAGCAAGCAAAACCAGACAGACCGCGAGATACAGAAAATGTCTAATTCCGTTATAGACAACGGGGTGCAGAACTATGTATATAATAAAGTTGATAAGGATGGTCACCGAGATGATAGAAACCGGGTGAGAAACGTTATAGCGAAGTTTTTTTCTAATTATTAAAAATAATCCTGAACCCAAAGATAGCAAAACCGATAGTGGTAGTTGTAATGACAATAATACGGGTAAGTAGTGCCATGGGCGTCTCTCTTTTGAAAGAAACTCACCCATGTAAAGAATTTTATGATTCCATGTTTGAAATTCGGTCGATTCGGTAACTATATATATAAGATTGGCAAAAAAGTTTGTTCCTAAAAAAGGTACGCTTAACACCCAAATAAATAGTGAAATCATTAGGATAAGTGTCGAGTTTAGCAGGGTTTTTGCCCAGCTTTCTTTACCGGTTACTAATCGAAAAATACTAAATAGAACATATACTACAAAAAGTGTTGCTCCTACAATCCGCATGCTTTGGGCAATTCCGAAAACCACACCTAACGCGAGAATTTCCACAGATTTGTTTTTTGGGTATTTCATAAAATATGTAATAAGTAGGATTCCTAGAAGAAAAATTGTCGCGAAAGGTATATCTTTCGGATTTGCCGGTATGTGGCCGCTCACAGCTGGCGTGAGTAACAAAAGTGCGGGTCCGACAATTGCCCTCGAGCCGTCGTCATACACTAAATAAAGTATCGCGTAAGAAAAAAGAAATAAAAAAAGTCCCAAAATAAGGTTTTGAAGATGAAACCACTCGAAGTAATAAGAGGGGTTTAAGATGTTTAATAAGGCGGGGTAAACTCTTGAGTAGGTGCTAAATAAGGGCAGTTGGTGAGAATATTTGATGTTGTCAGACTTATCGTTCACAAGCTTAGTTGTGTACTCTAAAGTTGTGGGAGTTACTAGATAGGCTGAAAGGTATTTCCCAGCATCGTACTCGACTTTTTCGTCGTATGTAACCCCGAAGTCTTTATAAAGTAGTAATGACGCTGCAAGGTAGATTGCCGAAAAAGCAACAATATAAACGTGCTTATTTATGAGCCGTTTTAGTGCGTGTACAAATCTTTTGCTATTCACAGGACTATTCGCAATTCATACTTTTCAAACACTGCGCTTTCTGCTCCTCTGTTTCCATCAGGTCACAAAGTGCGCAGGTGTTGCCTGTTTCTCCGGGTGTTTCAACTGTCTTTGTGAGTTCAGATAAATCAACAAACTCAACGTCCGTTGGTAGCTCGAATAACGACTGGTCGGGAATCCAGGGAAGACACTTATAATCAAAACTTTCCTGCAAAGCTTTTGCCTGTTCCGGAATGTTACCGGGTTCTTCAGTATCCAAGGATTCTTCATCCACTACAATTTTATATCCTTGAGGCATTAAAGGACTCCATGTATACATTGCATTGTCCATTGAAATAAAATGGCTTTCTACGCTCGTGTTATTGGACATTGTAATGGTGCTGTCCCCCCTCATTTTGGTTCCTGAGACATATATGGTTCCCGTTCCTGTAGTTCCCTCTTGCTCCGGCGTAGCGTAGGTACATTTAACTGATTTTCCTAAAGTTATTAAATCTGTGATTTTTCCTGAGAAAGAGCTTTCACTTTCTTGTCCCTCTCCTTTAATTTGGTTCGTTAGGCTGTCCGAATTGTCTATACCTGTAGATGTTTTTTTCAGAGTTTTGTAGCCGAAATAACCGCCTGTCAAAAGTAAAATTAATAAAAGAACTATGCCTATAATTTTTACGTTTTTCATAACCTAATTATACATCACACACCCAGCGTTTCCCGTATATATCCTATAGTACGAAATAGGAAAAAGTATTGCCCAAAAACCTTTATTGATATACTATAAGCCAAATTAGAATTCTCAAATAAGAGAAATTACCGAACGGGGAGGGAGATATGAAGAGAATGTTTTTAGTGGCATTACTGGTATTTGTTATGTTCGGGTTGTTAAACAACAGCGCAGCAGCGCAATTCGACAACGGCGAACAGGCACAAATTTACCCGGTTGTCCGTACTCCGTATCCTGAGCTTATTTACACACCGGAGGCTTGTCAGGAGGGGTCGGACAAGATTTGTTTCGGCGATTACTACAAGGTTTTGCCAAAGACTTCGTACGTGAACAAGGTAATTGTCCCCGACACAATCGTTATTCACACTGACGACCAGTCCGGAAAGACGCCTGAAAAGTGGTTCTCTACTACAACGTGGAATGGTCTGGCAGGAAGAGACAGCGGAGGGCGCAGCGTGCATTTTGGTGTCGGCCTTGATGGAATCGGACAATTTCTCACGATGTACGAGGGTGGTGTAATACAATGCCGTGGCGCGGGCCGTAATCTTGACAGCCATTCTGTACAAATTGAGATGGGCGGCCGTTCGTATAACACTATGTTGAACGGTAAAGCCTCTCCAGCCATGGTGCGCTCTATTGAAATTATTACAGCGCAGACTGTCGACCTGGTACTCGTTCTTATGGAAACTTATGATATTCCCATCGAGAACGTTATCGGCCACTACGAAGTGGAAGGTTCAGGTAAAACTGACCCGGGCGATATCTACCTTGAGCAGTATTTTTTGCCTTTGTTGAAAAAGAAATTAGGTAATTAACTCTGCAAAGGCGCACTTTAAGCTCCGGTATTTTTTGTCAACTACCGGAGCTTTTTCTTTTATAATAAATTATGCTAGTATGTTTGTTCTGAGATATGAAAAAGTTTATTGCCCTTATCTTTTTAATTTCCGTTTCAATCGTAGCTCTGTACTTAATGCGTACGGATAGAACCTCGGCAGTCACTACAAATATAACTTCACCATTTACAAAAGCGGAGCAAGAAGTTTACGTTTCCCCTATAAGCATTGATTACTTAAGGTCTCAGCAAATTGACTCCCCCGCCCCCATTATTGAGGAAGAGCTTTCTGATGGCTCAAATTATAAAAAGTACGTAGCCAGTTATATTAGCGAGTGGAATAAGATTTACGGATATTTGACTGTTCCTAAGGAAGCACCCCCCGAAGGCGGTTATCCCGCAATTATATTCAACCACGGCTATATTCCCCCGGCTCAATATGTAACTACCCAAAGTTATGTTTCTTACATAGACAGCCTGGCCAGAAACGGCTTTGTAGTCTTTAAAATCGACCTTAGAGGGCACGGCAACTCAGAGGGTTCTTCAACAGGCTCTTATTTTTCGTCAGCATACACGATCGATGCTATCAGCGCGGTCAAGAGTCTTCAAAAGTATGAAAATGTAAATCCGGGAAAAATAGGAATGTGGGGCCATAGTATGGGTGGTAACCTGGTGCTTAGAGCAATGTTGGTGTCGGGTGAAATAAAGGCGGGAGTAATTTGGGCGGGAGCAGTTTATAGTTATGAAGATTTTGCTAAGTACAGAATAAGTGACAATAGTTATGTGCACAGGCCGGATCTGACGTCAGAGCAAAGTGAAGACGTACATCGCGAAAATTCTATGGAGATCCAGAAATTACGCGATGGTTCCGAATACATAGATTACAATAATGATTTCTGGTCCTCCATATCTCTTACGAAGAATATCAATTATTTAACGGGGGCATTACAACTTCACCACTCGGTAAATGATGACGTTGTTAATATTGGGTACACGAGAGATCTTGTTGAGGTATTAGACAGTGCGGGAAAAGATTACTCCGTGTATGAGTACGAAGCAGGGGGACACAATATTGTATCTCCCTACTACGAAACGGCGATGCAAAGAACCGTGGAGTTTTTCAAAGAAAAATTACTTTAAGCCGGTTGAACCAATCCCTCCCCTATCCGTATTTCCGAGCGTTTCTACTTCTTCCAGCTCCATTTTTTCATAGTTTATTACGGAAATTTGGGCTACTCTTGTGCCCTTTTCTACCGTAACGGCGGCGTTTGTAACGTTGTAAACAATTAGCTTATATTCGTCGTTGTCCCCACTAAAATCCGAATCCCCTATACCGATTCCGTTGGCAGGAATAAGCCCGAGTTTGTGTGTCGAACTACGCGCGGCTAAAAGAACCCAACAACCTTGTGGAATTTCAAGAGCCACGTTCAGAGGAATGTATCCTAATCCTTGAGGTTGAATTGTTGTGGTTTCGCGGGCAGACAAATCCATGCAGGCGGCGCCTTTAGTTTTATATTCAGGTAAAGGAATACTTTTATCAAATCTTTTTATTTTTATTTTCATTCCAGAAGTTTAGCACATAGCTAAATCGCACTGCTTAGTCCGTAATTATTTTATCCTCACTTTTTAAACAGTCTTAAGTTTCTAAGAAAGGATATTTAATGTAATATCCGATAACAAGTGAGAAGTGTACTTGCATTTGTAAAATTATTATTTCTTCCGATTTTAGCCGCAGTTGTGCTGTTGGTTGTATATCCTATTAACAAACCACAGGAAGAAATAAAGAATCCTATTGCTGAAACGGTCCCTGAGGAACCCGAAACATCTGCGTTTGAAGAAGAAATTGAGCCCATACCCGACCGGTTACCAACGTCAAAGACTTTGGTAAACGACTACCACATCTACCAAACCTTTAATAACTGCGGTCCTGCGTCTTTATCAATGGCTCTTTCGTACTACGGTATCAATGTTTCCCAAAAGACACTCGGTGACCAGCTAAGACCTTTCCAAAACCCGCAGGGGGACAACGATGATAAAGCTGTAAATCCCGAAGAGCTGGGGAAAAAAGCAGAAGAATACGGGCTTCTCTACTATCTCCGCCCGATGGGAACCCCCGAGCTTATAAAAGAATTTATTTACAACGACATTCCCGTGATTGCCATAACCTGGCTTAAAGATGAAGAGTATATCGGGCATTTCCGCATTATAAAGGGATACGACGACAGCAAGGGCGTCTTCATACAAGATGACTCTTATCAAGGAAAAAATCTGGAGTATACGTATAAGGATCTCAATAAACTGTGGAGTGCTTTTAACTACCAATACATAGTTTTGGTGAGACCTGCACAAAAAGAGACAGCAGAAAAAATATTAGGTGAGAATGTTGACGAAAAAAATGCCTGGCAAAGCGCGAAAAAAGAATCGGAAAAAATGTTGGAATCTAACCCGGAAAGTATTTATGACCGGTTTAATCTTTCGGTAGCCGATTATTATTTAGAAGATTATGAGGGGGCGGTTGAATCTTATGAAATGGTTACCGGCCGTTTACCTTTTAGAATGCTTTGGTATCAGATTGAACCGATTTTGGCGTACGAAAAGCTGGGCGACGACGAAAAGGTTATGGAAATGACGGCTGAAGTTTTGGATAACGAGAACAGGGCTTTTTCCGAACTATACCAGATTAGGGGGCGTATTTTAATGAAACAGGGGTATTTAAGTTCCGCGAAAGAAGAGTTTAAGAAAGCCCTCTATTACAACGAAAACTACCAGCTGACAGATGAGGAACTCGCGTTGTTGGACTGAGGATAGTCTATTTTTTTAGAGAACAAAAACTGTGTGTGTGCTCCGAGTTTTTCTTCAAATTTATTTTGCAGTTCTTTGTCTATTTTTCCGGTGTCGAAAACTACCTTGCTGTACCCATCGCCTGTGGATTTCCACATAACCAATGCTGAAGATAAAGCCGCTATCTCTTCCAACCTATCATTTCCTTTTACTTGGACAAAAAGTTTAGGTAAATATCCGTGTCTTATGTAAAAATTCTCAGCGTCTCCGAGCGCTCCCAGTAAAACTTCTTTTTTACCGTGTTTCCGGGCAACTTCTTCCATCGCTAAAAGTAGCTTTGACCCAATTCCCTTTCCTCTCGCCGTTTCTGAAACCGCAAGCTCTCCTATTAAAAGTGTTTCGGTGTCTTGATCCGAAGAAAATATCACCCCTTCGAGTATTCCAGCAGGTTTAAACACCAAAACATATTCAGGATTTTTTGCGTAAACGTTTTTATAGAATTGTAGGTTTCTGGGATGTGTGGCGTCGAAGTTAAGTATGTTATCGGCGAAGGTATAAGCGGTTTCGAGTTCAGTAGTGTCTTTTGGTGGTATAAGTGCGGGTTCCATAATTTAATTATACTTCACTATCGCATAGGAAGTTAGACCATAAGAGACCACGCCTTTAAGCTAGTTGGTATAATACACACATGGAAAAAAATAAAAATGTAGAAATTTTGACCGTAACCCCCGAGCATTGGGAGCTATATAAAGACATTAGACTGGACGCCTTGCAATGTGAACCACAGGCGTTCGGAAGCAGCTATTCCGGAGAAAAAACATTTACAAAAGAACAGTGGTTGGAAAGAATCGCAAACCGTTACAACGCAATTGCAGTTGAAGACGGGAAAGCCGTCGGTACTATGGGTGCTTACATAAGTAATGATGAGGTAGGAGAGATAGCAAACATTGTTGGTGTTTTCGTTACAAGTAAGGCACGCGGCCAAGGTTTAGGCTCAAAATTATTTGACTTTGTTTTAGCTAAAGTAAAAGAAGACCATAAATTATCAAAAATAACGTTAACTGTGAATAATGAGCAATTATACGCTGTGGGATTATACGAAAAGCTGGGTTTTAAGACCGTAGGCGAAGAAACTACATTAATGGGAGACGGAAAAGAACATATAGAGCTTTTAATGGAACGCCGCGTATAAAATTCTTCCGGCTGTTACCGCAAAGTAATAAGAAATTTATAAATTTTCTCACACGTACCCTTGACAAATATTTTAAAAAAGGTAATATCACTTCCACGTCTTTCAAGGAACTTTAAAAACAGAAAAGTAGCGAGGTAATGCAAATTACACTCCCGGAAAACTAACGACGACGCGAGTCATCATTAGCAAACCCCGGAACAGGACACCAAGGTAAAGGAAAAATGGAACCGCAAATCACTACCATCCCCTTAAAAGGAAAAATAGAGATACAAGGTCCCGTCATCCCTACTAGTAGCGAAAGCCACTACCCCCTTAAGACCGGTTGTTACACCCGAAGGATAGTTTGGAAGTCATGGAGCAGATTGGTGAAAACTAATTACTTCACGTAAACTTGCTAAAGATAACCGGAAGGGAATCGATAGAAGTATAACGTACCCGGACAAAGCGCAAGCCCAAATCCCCGTGTGACGCCCTGTATAAGGATATCAAACAAATTTCGTAAAGAGCCCAGAGGTAACACTCAAAGCTATTTCCAGCACCACACCCTGGAACTAAGACTCAAGGCAAAGGAAAAACCGAGCTTCTGACAAATACTACCATCCCCTTAAAAGGAAGATAGAACTCCAAAGCTTAGTAATTCCCCACTAGTCGCGAAAGCAACTAAACCCTTGCACTTAGTTACGAAGACCCGAAGGATAAAAAATAAAGAACCGAGAAAGTCACACGAGCCAGGATCAGTGAATGTATGGAATATAGGGAACCCAGTCTGAAAGCGAAAGCTATCATACTCCCCTAAATACCAATACAAACATGAAGTCCTGGCTCTACCCTTTTTTAATAAGTATTTTCGAGTACTCAAATAGTGGAGACAATTTCAAAAAAAACGGAGGAATCTGATTTGTGTTTTTAGCACGTTATCAAATTCCTCCTACGAAAGAGGGGGAACCCAGCCCTGAGGATGTCAAAGAAATAATTTTCCTTTAACCTGAACGCCTTTTTGGGAGAAACAAAAAACCGCTTGGTAGCGGTTAGATTAATTAGTTTCGTCCGGTCTATTAATTTTAAGACATTTGCAAAAGGGCATTTACTTCCTTAAGTATTTACTTTTGTAAAATGCGAGTCAATGATTTTCGGATTTAAAAAACTTTTTACGCACAAACAAAAAATAACGGGCAGTGAATTCACCGCCCGCTAATTTTATTTTCAGCTCAAGTTAGTTGCTGAGTGTGTTTTGAGAAGGCATTCCTCTAAAACCTTGACCATCTCCGAAGCCACCACGTCCTCCGGGACCTCCGCGTCCTCCAAAGACGTCATATCCTAGTATTCCGTCCAAATCTACTCCCAGTGAGTCTACCCAAGCCTCTAAATCGGCTCTGCGTTGTTCCATAGAGTTTCTCATCTCATCCATTTTGGTCTGGCGCTCTTCTGCACTTAGATCAAACCAGCCGGCTGTGTCCCCTGCTCTATTTTGTACAGGTTCCATCTCAGCAAGTTTGGCTAAGATCTGAGTTTTCTGATCTTCTGTTAATTTACCGTCTTGAACTGCCTGGGTAAGTTTTGCCTCAATTTCTGCGTGACGGGTTGCCTGCATTTCCTGCATGCGCGTACCTCGCTCGGCCTGAACTTCTTCCATGACTTTGTCCACTTCGGTTGTGTTTAGACCAAATTTATCTACAAGTTTCTGAACTATTGGGGGATACTTACCCTGATATTGAGCAAGCACCTTGCTGTTGGTGAGGAAGATGGCACCTCCTAAGGCTATTGCCACAGCAACACCACCTAAAATTAATGTATTTCTTTTTTTCATTCTTTTTTCTCCGAAATTAATTACTAAATGGAAATTTAACAGTTGTTGCTGAGGGTTTGCTGAGACTTGCGCGTATAATAAAAGTATGGAACCCGCTACACCCCAAAAAACAATATCAGAATCAGCCTCCAAAGTAACAGTATTCCTCCTTCTAATGTTCTACCCGGTAGGGCTTATCGTTATGTGGTTTTGGCCGAAGTGGAAATTATGGATAAAGATAGGTTTAACTTTAATACCTGTAATTTTTATCGGAGCGGGGTTAATCGTACTTGCTTCCCTGGATTCCACACTTGATGATAAGTTAAGACCTCTAAGAAATTGTATTGATGCCTGCAAGTCAGATACAGAAAATAAACTGTGTGTCCGCACTTGTGAAGAAAAGTTTATTGAAGATAACACTTTAGGCTACTAAATTAATTGTAAGGGGCGTCAAACTGTTTCCGCAATCCCCAGCGTTTCTTTTACAATATCAACGATTTGTTTCGGAGTAGATTCGCTTTTGATTAGATATTTCACTGCTCCCATATATAAACAGGACTGAGCATCTTTTACATCGGCAAGACTGGTAAGGACAACTACGGGAATGTATGAAGTTTTAGCGTCTGCCTTTAAGCGTAGAAGAACCTGGAAGCCGTCCAGTACCGGCATCATGATGTCCAAAAGGATAAGAGAAGGTCTTTCTTCATGCACTTTCTTCAAGCCCTCTTCTCCGTCCAGCGCTGAAATTACTTCAAATTTTTCAATTTCAAATGCCGTTCTATAAAGATTCTGAATTTCATGATCGTCTTCAATAATTAATATTTTGGTCATGTATTTATTATTACACGGGAATCTTTACGATGTATATATGTGGTTAAGTATAAAAAATAAACCACCTTTTTTGTTTATAAAAGGTGGTTTTTCGTGCTATGTGCTGTAAACCGGCTCATTAGCAACAGTACCCTCACTTTCTACTGGTCCCAAAAAATCGCTGACGAGGACTGATTTGGCGGACAGTTCTTTCAACTTTTGCGAATACGCAGAGAAAACTGTGCTGAAATCACGACCCGTCACTTCTAAACACTCCTCGCCCCTATCCCCGCACCCTTTTACGTAAACAACGCGCCATTGCAACGTAATCATATCCTCTCCTTTCACCATTAGTTTAATTGTAGGCTTGTTGCGGGTTGTTGTCTCGGGGTTTATGTCTACTATTCTAGCGTTACCCAACTCAACGATATTGTGGTATATTTATCCCCTGCTTGGTCGTATAAATCTGATACACCAGAATCGAGAAAGGGAGAAAATAAATGAAAGCGAAGAGTCTGTTTTCACTAATGCTTGCAGTCGTTTTGATTGGTATGGTAGTGTCGCCAGTTTTGGCGGACAAGCCTGTCGGATTTGATCCTGTCACCGGTGAAGAAACCGCCTGGTCGAACAGCACTTGCGCCAAAATACAGAGTGGCACCATTCTTGACTCAGCAGGTAATCCTATCGAGGTAGGTTTTGATGAATTCGGTTATAACTATCAGGCTCACCTTTTTGAAGGGACCTACGATTCCGTGGACCGCAAAATTGATGGTTTGTACGGTAGTCAGAGCGGGGATTTTGTCGACGACGCTTTATCTATGAAATGGTCCGATGATTGGCTATCAAACGTTGATTGTAATAACGACCAAAAACTGGATCGCGGCCTGGTAAATGGAGTCCCCTCGAGTATTAGTAGTGGTTGGTTAACAAACCACGTGAATGGGGATTATATTGACGCGAACGGTGTCGAACAGCACTATACCTCTTTCGTTAAGATAGGCTATTTCGGACCCGGCAATCCTCTTTGGGGATCTTACGCCATACTGGAAGAAGTTTACAACGATCCTGCGGGAGACTATCACGGGGTAACTATTTACTCGGATCCAGGTCTGGGGCATTTTATCACCAACTAGACACAACAATCTAGACGGTTGACCAAGCTTTAAACTCTGAGGAGACGCGGCCAAAAACCAACTCTCCTCATTTTTTTCATTTTATTTTCACTTTCGTGTGATAAAATGCCGCACCTAAGCCGATAGTGATAGAATATAAGTATGAAAAACAAATTAATAATGCTCCCGATCTTAGTACTCCTTATTTTATTAGGAGTTTATTTTTATCAGTCGACAAATAAACCGGTGACGGAAAACCAAGCTCCCGCTCCCATCGTTAACGAACAACCAATAGCCGATGATACAAATAAAGCCGGCATGAGTAACCCGGCCTCAGATAACTGCATTACGAAAGGCGGCACTCTTGAGATAATTACGGAATCTGACGGGAGTCAGTTCGGGTTGTGCAAATTTAAAGATTATGCTTGTGAGGAATGGACACTTTTTAGAAATGAGTGTGATATAGAGGGAGATGCCTTAAAAATTAGGGAAGCACTGATTGCCAAAGGATTGGATTTAAGTAAAAGCGAAATAGTAATAAAAAATCACCTGGGCAAGTACATATCGGGATCGGTTAATCCTATTGATGAGATGGTGGGAGGCGGATACTTCTTCGCTGTTAAAGAAGGAGACATAGTTAAAGTTCTGGCTGACGGGAATGGCTCAATTTTGTGTAGTTCCTTTAAAGATTACCCGGACTACTCAAGTTACCTAATACCGGAGTGCTATGACGAGGTAGCGGGTAAGAATATTACCAGGTAGTAAACGTCCGAGCATCTCCAACACGCTTCTGCCGTTTTAAAACGAGCTTTCCAAGTTCGGTGGAGGTTTTTCACTTTATTTTCATTTTCGTATGTTAAAATATCAGGCTTTATAAATATTTCATTTAATCTTCATTTTCGAGTGGTAAAATCCCAAATTTTGAAAAAAGATTTGTTGAATGGAAGTGCCTAAAAACAAACAACCCACCTGTTCCTGGTGGGTTGTTATCTAACGTAAGTCGAATTTTATACTATCTATCCTTCTTTTTGCTTTGTTCAGGCATACCAGCTCTGGACTGAGCCACGTCATGTCTGACTTCTTTTTCTGCTGTGCTTACATACCACCCGTGATTATCTTCAGGTCTTCCTATTTCATCTTCTGAATCTTCATCCTCATCTTCATCTTCATCCGGAATTGTGGTTTCTTCAATCTTCACATTATCTAGTGCCGGTCCGAAGGAGCCAGCTGTTGTGCTAGTGAAGGTTAGTATCGTGTCCGTCGCAGTGGCCGTGAACGTGTATTTTTTTGGTAACCACCCCATAGCAGCAAGTGTGCTATCTGTTGAATCAAATGTGTAATCTTCTTCTAAACCACCTGTGGCCATGACAGTCATGGTTTTATCTACCGGTCCACCATCAGGGTTTCCAGCCATATCGAAAGTTACTTCATAAGTAGTTCCGATTACTGTAGTAAATGTCTGGCTGATCGAACCTGCTGCGGTACCGCTCATGTCGATACTTCTACTGCCTTCGAATGCGGGCCAATATGTACCGATGTAGTCAATGGATCCTGAAACAATGGTCCAGTTGTCAATATTGCCAGCACCAGAACTAAGTTCTGTGTAGGCACCTGGGTCTGTACCCGTTTCGAAGCTTCCGTTTTCACCTAGTGCGAAAACCGGAGTAACAAATAGGGATAGCATCAAAACTGTAACGAAAAGGGGAATAAATTTTTTCATAATATTTTCACCGCCGTTCTTGAAAAATTGATACGAGTCCTAATATATGATGAGTGCGGAAACAAAATCTAATGTCTAGCGATGTGTTTATTTAACGAAGCTTCTTAACCTTACCCTATGAGATGTATCTAGTCAAAGTCACCAGACGACGGATTACCCTGTTGTTACGCACAATGCTACCCGTCGGTTAATTGCTGTAGTGATGGGGATTACAGCCTCTGTATCTTATAGTACGGATTTAAAATTTTTTAATCACTTCGTGAGTTTTAGTTGGGATTTATTTAGTGACGTGTAGAAAACAAACAACCCACCTGTTCCTCGGTGGGTTGTCCTGTTGTTTAATGTCACTGTTTCATTCGATGTTTCCAACACTACCTTCTTCAGCATTTATCCATGTTCCGTGAGAGCCTCCGTGATATATCCAACCCCACCAGTTATAAGAAAAAATGCTGGTTTCTTCAAAATACTGGTCTACCCAAGAAACATAAGTACATACTGTGGTAACGATATTACATTCATAATCAATCGTTTCCACGTTTCCTTTTGTTTCCCACAAGGGGGTTTCTAGTAAATTACCTGTTATCGTTGCTCTATATCCTCCTTGAAAGGTGCCATCTTCATCGCCATCGAGAGTAGATATATCGCCTGCACCTGGGCTATTCATGTCTTTTTGGGCGTCAAACTGACCTTCGTACCTGGCTATAGCGCAGTATGTATTTTCACCATCGGTTGTTTTCCAAACCTGTATCTGTCTATTGTTATTGTCGTATGCCCAGTAACCGTGAAACCCAGAATCAATGTCATTCTTTATTTTCATTGTAATATTAATTACTGGTTTCCCGATTTTGTTAGTACACGCCGAGGCATTTACTTCTGAGCCCCAATCTAATGTGTACTCCCCTATTGCTACAAATGAGTAAGTTCGATCTGTAGCAGAGCTTCCAAAACCATCTTCAGGGTCAATAACATCTCCCACTTCTGGTAGTCCGAAGTTGTTTGGTGTCCAGTAACTAGCTGAACCGTCATAAACATAGGGGACGGTGCCTGTAGATGCGAAATAGAGGCCTATATTCCAATCTTTTTCGACGTGAACTGGAGTTAGGGGCTCGAATGTGTTTACTCCTATATACTCAGGTGTTATTTCGTCGCTTACCCAGATTACAGAGGATACATCATCCACAACTACGAAACGAAACGCGTTAACATTAGACGCCCAGTAACTAAAGGATACCAAGTCTCCCGAAAAGTCTGCTGGATTATTAGTGTCAATAATGGTGAAGTTACTATACGTGTCTATGTTAGGTCTTGCGTTGGAGTCATTTCCAACTGTTAAATCTGCCGCAAAAACCGGCATCACAAAAGCAAAAAACAATGCTAGGGAAAAAATGCTCTTTAATATCTTGTTCATTCTTTTCACCTCCCAATCCAAGAAATAAATAAAAAAAATCCGCATAAAAGCGGAATTGTCACAACTGACTAAACTTCATGATTATTTTTAATCACTAATGTTATAGTATTTTAAAAATTTATTAAAGTAAAGCAACGGGGATTGAACAATTAAAGTAACCCCAATGCACTTTGACTAGCCTGATTAATGAAACCTTACTTTAATCTCAATACTGTCATGCAAACCCTCTAAATCCGAAGGATTATCCCTTTGAAGAGACAGCAAACCGTCATTTGTAGGGGGCACCGAAAAGTTTATAACTGCCTCAAATTCTACGTAATCTTCCGTCATCCACTCACCCTTTGCCGTAGCGTACCCGTCAACAAAATCCTCCCCGACGCCGTAATATAAAGTAAGCGGGAAAGTCCCCTCAAAGAACCAGGATCCCCTTGCCCTGCCCTTCACTATTAAAGGACTACTGACCACATCATTAGGTTTTGGATAATCTACGATCATTTCGGGGGTTTCTACGGGAGTTTGAACGATGCGGTTAGGTATATTTACCGGCGGATTTTTAATTTTAAAAGTCACTATCAACCCGGCAGACGTTACTATTGTAAGTATTATTAGGAGGGCAAACGGTCTTTTATTCATAATAAAATTGTAGCACTAGGAAAGAAAGATGGTAGCCGGTGATTTGCAAATTAACCCCACACTATTGCCTTTTGTTTAATATATCCAGGGCGCGTCCTCGGATTTAGGAAAGAAATCGTCGTGCAACTTTTTTGGCTCGACTGCGAAAAGCATTTTGTAAGTAGCTAATGCAGTTTCAAGCTGTTGCCAGTAGTCTTCGTAGGGTTGTTCCCAAAAAACTGCTCCCTGCTCTTTTTTCTTTTCCATCCACCTGCACGCCCAAGCCGACGCAACTTTTTCTGATTCGATAATAGCGGGAGCATACTTATCTATCATGTCAGATAAAGGTTTTAAAAACCCCATGGAATTTTCACGTATGTTTTTTTCTAAATCGCTTCTTTTGATATGGAGCAGGGAAACTAAATTTGTCGCTACTCTGGCATTGATATCAAAACGTTCCGGTTCGGTAGCAAGATGTTTGAGGTGTCCTATCTCATGTAAAACGAGAGGCACGTCCAGTCTCTCACGCGAGTACGTTCTATCGGCATACTTTACAAAGTCAGGGACGTAGATATTTTTTGTTTTTGCCGAAAGCCCAAGAGTAGTAAAACGGGGATGAGCACACAGCAAGATTTTCGACCCCGATTCTAATTCTTCAGTTAAATCCACGGTAACACCGCCCTCCCCCATCACGTACATGTGTTTAACTTGATAAAAATCGTAAAAACCTAATTCAGTAGTTTCTGTGTCACACTCGTAAATAATTTTATTTGATGCAAAATCCAGCGAGATAAATAGTGATGTTTCCTCGCGGCCTTTTTCATCGTTGAATGTTCCGATTGAATATTTAGCGTTTGTAAACCCATTTTTCGATATCTTTTCCTGAAGATCGGGAATACTTTTAAGTCCGTCTCCATACATAAACGCTCTATACTTCTCCATTCCCATAGCTGACATTAAATTCGGGTGGTTTTCGGACAATATCTCCATTTTGTCCAGCACGTCGGTTTTATCCAGTCCTTGTTCAAAAGAGCTTTCCATCATCATATAAAATTATGACAGCGTATTGTTAGATTATCAATATTTGGGATATTACTTATAAGTATGTTGGTTCCATGTTCATTGAACCGATTTCCAAAACTTTACCTGACGGTAAAAGTACGTAATATTACTTTATTTCGGTTGTCCGGAATGTTGATTCTTCGTAATCGCGGTGAGATTATACCCATTCCTCAGTCTTTGCGTAGTAAAACTCTATCGTCTGCTTCTCTTTACCACTGTCAGACATAAGCTAAACTTTTTTTCGGTTCTTAATATTTTCTATTACTAAGTATATTAACGGTAAAATTCCAACGGAATTCACCACTAAAAGCGCTACAAACCAGTATTTTTGGCTATTACGGGAGCTTTTCCATAACGCGAGTCCTCTCAGAACCAAGTCCCACAAAATAAGCGGGTAAAATATGTAAGGATTTTGAGTGATTGCTTCTAATGGTTGCATAGTTAAGTTAGCTTAAAAATAAAGTAAAAATAAATAATGCGAAATAGATTAATCCCCACGCCACGGTCCACCCGATAAGAGTAAACGCCTCTTTATATTTTTTATCCCAAAACAAGACACCTGCACGTCCCAATATCATGACCGCAGAAATAACGGCGGATATTACAAAAAGGAGGAGCATTACGATGGGAGCATAAAATTCCGACACGGGCTTACTAAAAGTGGGAGTTACAAAGTTAAAAAAGAACGAAATTAAAATTAAATACACTACAAATCCGGAAGCCTGCAAAAAAGCCAAAAATGGAATGGAAAACTTTCTAATCATAAGTTTATTATACTCTTTCCGGCAGTTTTCATTGTAAAATCCGTTAATTTATACGTTACGAATGTGTAATTCTTGTCTACAGGCTATAGGTAAAATTTTTATCTGCCCGCGGGTAAACTTTCGCACGCTTCTCCGTCCTTATCACCGTCTAATCTGTTGACGTCATTTCCCAGGCCGCCGACTTTTATATAAAAGTTTTGCGCCTCAGATTTAGTAGTAAAATCGTCGCAGTTGTAGTCGTTCGAAGCTTTACCTTTTGTAGAGTCGGTTGTTGTGTTACCGAAAACATCGAATAGAACGTTTCCTGATTCATCTCTTGTAACCTCGGACTGTTCAAAGGATTTTGTTTGGATTAATTTTTGCAAATCCCAATCGTTGTTTGAAACTTCCATACCAAGAGCTGCTAACAGTGCCACAAAAGCGACTGCTAATGCAATTCTGGCCTTTTCCCATACTATAAAAAGTACAGCGACCACGGCCAATAAAAATATTATTACACCGAGCCTTACTTTTTTATTCCCGCGGATATTTTTTTTGGGTTTTTCAATTTTCGCCGCACTGACCGTATCTTCCGTAGCTGTGTTTGAAATATTATTTTCTTCCATGTCTTGAGTATACTATTATTTGTATAGCGCTCAAGTTATATTCTCGGTGTCCTCACACATATTTGGCTTCCCTAATTTTAGATTTGACACCCCAACCTACGTGGGTATAATGGGTACAATTTCCCAAATGCATTCAAATCTAAGTGCATACCTAAAGCCAAAAATGGAGGCGATATGAGCGGTTATTTTCTCTACGTCACGTGGTTAATTTTCACCGGTTTGGTGCTGGAGTTACTACTTTTGAGCAGTGTTATGTTGCCGAGTGTGGCCGCATCTGCAGCCTTTTTTCTTTCAGAACACCTAAAATCCGCACCTCTTGTTCCGGAATTGACTGACGAGGAGTGGGAGTATTTGTTGTGGGAATATGAGAAAGAAAAATTCCCGTCCGGGAAAAAAAGTACCTCTATGGATAAGCCGGAGCGCGGGAAACCGCCGGAAGAAAAACGTAAAGAAAAAGAGTTCGAACCGATCGATACAGATTCGTTGTCTTTTTTACATTAAAAAGGACGGTTCGGAAATACAAACCGGAGAATTTTTGCAAAAATTTTCTTCGGTTTACTTTTTGGAGGAATGTGAAAATATTTCATTTTGTTTTCACATTACTGTGCTAAATACCGAGCTTTACTAATCTTTGTACCTATAGTATTATCCTGGCAATCAGGATAGCCAATAAAAAGGAGACGAAATGGACTTTCGAGATAGACTGATAGCTTTGACGGACGTCGAGACAACAGGTCTGGACGCAAGCGTTTACGAAATAATCGAAGTCGGACTTGTGGTATTCGACCAGAGAACCTTCGAAATAAAGAATACGCTTGATATTAAAGTGATGCCACAACATCCGGAGGTTTTTTCTCCGATGGCCATGGAAATAAACGGCTACACCAAGAAAGCCTGGAAAAAATCGTTTCCGCTGGATTACGTGATGCGGCTTTACAGCGAAAAGACTGTAGACGCGATGTTCTGCTCCCATAACGTCACATTTGACTGGTCTTTCATTGAAGCAGCCTTTAAAAAGACCGAAGTGGTAAATTATATGGATTACCACCGTATCGATCTTCTTACGCTAGCCTGGAGCAAACTGCGGAACACAGGACTGGAAAGACTGAAGATGGCTGCAGTAGCCTTGCATCTGGGAATACCCGAAGAACCCCAACCCCACCGCGCTTTTACCGGGGTCATGACCGAGTACGAGATTTTCAAGAAACTGTTAACAGATTATTAACAGCACTAAAACTCCGATTTTTAACAAAAAGTCGGAGTTTCTCTTTTAAGCTATATCACGCTAACCTTGATATTACTTTCCAAAGATAATATTATTTATTAATGTTTAAGTCCCGCCGTGCCGGCACTTTTTTCTCACTTCTTTTTCTTTTAATAATAATCATTTTAATAACCGTCGATTTAACAAAACCTTTTTTGTGTTTTAATGAAAAAAAGCAGAACCCACAAGAAACGTTCGAGAAAAACCTGGAAAGATCTCTAATACTATATGGAAATTGGTTTATAAAAAATCAAACCGACGCCGGAGATTTTAATTATGAGCTAAATGTAGATACCGGAGAAAAGATACCCAATTACAACATCGTAAGACAGGCCGGCAGTTTTTATTCCCTAACCCATGCGTATAAATACACTAAAAACGACAACTACAAGAAAGGCATTGAAAAAGGAATAATTTTTTTTGAAAATCTTATTGAAGAAGTAGAGGGGAACGTTCCTATGTCACGAATTAAACACGAAGGAACCATTCAATCTAATACGGTAGCTGTATACCTTTTAGCTCTTATTGAATATATAGAGACGGATAATACTGATAAAGATAAATATTTGGAAACATCAACCAAGTTGGCAAACTATCTTTTATACACCCAACGGAATGATGGAAGTTTTTTGCAAAGACTAGATCCCGCGGAAGAGTCTGACTACAATAATGGCGAATCTTTTTACGCTCTTATTAGAATGTACAAATTGAGCGGCGATAAAAGATACCTGACGGGTGCTACAAAGGCTGCTGATTACATAATATTAAAGTACTCCGCCGAACCTTTTAACTACTCTGTATTCGCGTGGGCGATGCAAGGGATGGCGCATCTTTATAGCGTTGAACATGACAGTAAATATTGGGATTTTATGAAGTCTTACACAGACTCTTATTTTAAACGCGGTGGAAATACGGCAAATTTGTATTTTAGAGGTTACAAAGTTCCTCCTCCGAAAGGTAACTTGGGTGTGTACTTAGAAGGTTTGGCTCATGTTGCTTGGACCGCAAAAGAAACCGACCCCTATTACTATTCAGAAGTGTCACTTTTTATCAAAAAATCCTTGGAATATTTAATGTCGCTCCAGATTAACGGTCCAGCTTCTGAAAGAAAATCAGCAATACCTTGGATTTCGGGAGGAATCTGCTATGACTATCGGTGCAAAACGCAGCGTATCGATATTACTCACCATAATTTGTCGGCAATCTATTTTTATTTAACATACGTAAAATGAAAATCTTTTGCCAACGAAACTTAATAAACTTTCCATGTCATAAAATGTAAAGGTAAGTTCGCGTAAAATATTAGTAAGAGCCAAAAATTAATAAGATAAATAGCCGCGGAACAACTTAAAGGTTAGCCAGTTTTTCAGTATTCTTTTCCTGGATTTGTATCATATTTTTCATGCTTTGGATTTTTTGTTGGATTTGGTCCAAAAGCGTTTGCTTTATTGCCGCAAACTCTTCGCGGTTGATTAATCTAACTCTTCTCACCTTACTGTCGTAGTTTATTTCGCTGTGCTCAAAAATAATGTAGTGTTCGGGGTCGAGTTTTAATAAAGAGGCCTCGGCGGGCAGGTGACGTACAAGTCTGTCGTATTCCGCGTCTCCGCTTAAATTTTCTTCTAGACTAAATATCTTATCGATAAATTTTTTGACACTTGTCATGGCTCCTTCGTTTTCGCCGGGCGTTAGGTTTTCGTAATAGTACCCCGCTTCCCAAACCCTTTTGTGGGTAATTACCTCCACTGCAAGAAGTCCTTGTAAGATAAAGTCTTTATTTTCCAGTGTTATGTTTCCTATAGTTTCCAAACTGTAGGTTTTTTCAAACATACTTTCCAGTGATTCCACCTATTTATAGTATGGGGTTGGATTTTTACTGTCAATGCAAATTCTGCAGATTTTTTAAAAATCCATAAGCACGTTGGGTACGGGTGATATTATTTTGCGGGATTTATATGACTTGCAGTTTGTCCGTAAGGAATATTAATTGGTTTAGAGCGGTTCACAACTTTTTTAAAAAGCTCGATTGAGAAAAATACCGAAATTGAAAAGCCAAACGCTACCAACCAATAATTAACAGTTAACGCACTGAGGACGAAAAACTGTCTTGAAGCGGCTGTAGAAAAGGGTAGAAATTGAAGCGCTAACCCGGCAAAGACAGCCATTATCAAGTATTTATTATTAAATAAGTGGTTTTTCCAAAAGGGTTTTTTCGGGTCTTTTACCGCAAAGACATAGACTAGGGAGTTTAATCCGATGGTGATAAATGTGACCGAACGGGCCAGAATTACATCTCCCGTGGAGTTATAGATATATATGAATGAAGATAAGGCGATAAGTCCTACAAGAAAGCTTACAAAAGCAATCAAAAATACCATTTTCTTGTTAACAAGAAGTTCCTTGGAAGAACGGGGAGCTTCATACATAATATCTTTTCTTTTAGGATCTACTGTTAGGGCAAGATTTGGAAACCCGTCTGATACTAGGTTAATCCAAAGTATTTGAACGGCAGTCAGAGGCAAAGGAAGTCCCAAAATTATCCCGCCCAGAACTACGATAATTTCTCCGAAAGCGTCGCACAAAAGATAAAGTGTTACCTTTCTAATATTTTCAAACATCACCCTGCCCTCCTCTATCGCACCGATAATCGTGGAAAAATTTGAGTCGAGTAAAACCAAATCGGCAGATTCCTTCGCAACGTCAGAAGATTCTCCTACTACTACCCCGATGTCAGATTTATGTAAAGCCGGGGCGTCGTTTACCCCGTCTCCTATCATGGCTACAACCTCGCCGTTATTTTTCAGCGCTTCTACGATTAAAAGTTTTTGATCGGGGGTTGTTCTGGCAAAAAGACGTATATTTTTTACATGGCGGGTGAGTTCTTCGGCGGAAAGTACGGCAAGCTGATCCCCGGTCATTATCTCATCTTTAGAAACCGAGATTTCCAGTTCCGAAAGTACAAACTCGGAAGTATTGGCATAATCTCCCGTTATAACAACTACCCTGATACCTGCAATTCTGGCTTGCTCCAGGACGTCTTTTACTCCCATTCTCACCGGATCCGAAAAAACCAAAAGACCTACCCAGGTTAAATCACTTTTGGCATCGTCGTTATCTAAAACCTGTTTATCAATGTTTACTTCTTTTCTAGCAAAACCTACTACCCTTTTTCCCTGCTTTGTCAGTTTATCTATGGATGAATGGATTTCTGATTTTTCATCTTTCGTCAAAGTTGTTCCTTGGAGAAGTATTTCAGGGGCGCCGTTCACAAAAATCATATTTTTGTCGTCAGTCCACTTACTTAGACATATGAAAAAGCGTTCTTTGGATGAAAAAGGAATGCTGTCAATTCTCGGAAGGCCCGGTGACGGATCCCCCATTATTTGTTTACCCCACTCATAGGCCGAAATAACAATAGGATCGTCCAGGTCGTTTGCAAGTAGTGTCTGAACAGCTAATTCTTTTTCGTTTCCGATAAAATCGACTACTTCCATTTGTCCCTGTGTTAATGTTCCTGTTTTATCAACGCATATTACGGTTACTCCGCCTAAAGTTTCGGCAGCCGCCAGTTTTCTCACAAGCCCTTTACGTTTCAAGATCTTTTGCATCCCTACTGCAAGAACAACTGTCAAAGAAACCAAAAGACCTTCGGGAATACTTGAGACAGCTAAAGCAACCGAAGTGGTAAATATTTCAACTAAACTGAATTTGTGTATAAGACCTACGACAAATACAACTGTAACTAACACTCCTATTACAATCAGCAGTTGTTTACTGAATGACTTCAATTGTCTTTGAAGAGGGGTTACTTCCTTTTCCTCCTGAATTTCCTGCGCGATCTTTCCCATCTTTGTTGTTGTACCTGTAGCCTCAACCTGCATAACTGCCTGTCCTGAAACGACCGTGGTTCCCATATAAAGCTCGTCGTCTTTAACTTTTTCCACCGCGGCACTTTCGCCGGTTAATATAGATTCATTAAGGTGTAAACGGTTCGAGGATAATATTTTGCCGTCGGCGGGTATTTTGTCTCCCTGGCCAAGTATTACGATGTCGCCCGGTACTATCTGACTGGTATCAATTAAAACCCTATTACCGTCTCTTATAACCGTTGCTTCATCCGAAATGAATTTTTTTAAAGCGGCCAAAGCATTGGATGTTCGGTACTCCTGTATAAACCCGAGCGTTGTATTGATTGCCACGGCCAGAAGTATTATAAAAGCGTTTGCGTATTCTCCGATAAAAAAAGTTACGACTGCGGATGCGAGCAAAACGTATACCAGCGGGCTTTTTAATTGTGAAGAGAATAAATAAAATTTGCTGGGCGGCGCTTTTTCAGGAAGTATGTTAAGGCCGTATTGTTCTTGCCGCTCAACTATTTCGGTGCTTGTTAGTCCTTTTTCTTCTGTTAAAAACGGATATTTGACCATAGTTTCGTACTTTTAAAGTATATCAATTATTTAAATAGCGGGGAATAAATTCAAGGCTCGCGTAGAGGTGGGTCTAAAATTATGCGGTATCTAGAAAATATTTTTAATAGCGTCCAATTTTTTTTCAAGAAACCCCCTCGTATCGCCGGTTTTATAGGAATGACCAAAACAAATACTGTTACACCTGAGAAAACACTTCATAGTAGATTTGCACTGAAAGTCTGCTGAAATACCTAGACAGCCCTCAACGACACCACCCTCCGGTAACGTACAGTTCAAATCCTGAAGACCGCCTTGTAATCCTGAACTTTGTTCGGATTCACAATAATCCTTACAGGTTTTGTTAAATTTGGTATTAGTATATTTTTCAGGAAACAATACAACAGCTATCACTACCAATAATGTTATAAGTATTATCTTCTTTGTGCTCATACGTTAATACTAGCAGATTTCCACGCTTTCCACGACACCTCAGCCTCTTTTTTAGTTACAACCCTAATGGCAATTCCCATCTGTATCATCACGTAATCTCCGACCTTTAACATCATTCCGCCAGCCAGAGCCTGTCTTGTTTCAGTAGGATACTCAACAATTAGTTTTTCACCTTGGATCTTTTTTACTATGCCCGGTATTGCTAAACACATCTATCTGATATTATACATAATATGGATGCTGCCAATACTACTGCTCAATCTCCTGAAAAAAAGAAACTTGTTGTGGGTTGGTTTTCTTTTACATGCAGTGAAGACAGTACAATATTATTTACCGAGCTTTTGAACGATCACTTCAACGAATGGAAAACTCTTGTTGAGTTTAGACACTTAAAAGCTTTAAAAACGAACAATTCCATTAACGATCTCGATGTTGCATTTATCGAGGGGGCGATTTCTTCCGAAAAACAGGCAGCGGAAGTTACCAAAATCCGCAATAACTCAAAGTATGTGGTGGCAATCGGCGCGTGCGCCTGCAACGGACTCCCTTCCGCAAGTAGAAATATGTTCGTTCCCGAGAATGTAAGTTTTAAAACCAAATGGTATTTGGAAAACTTTGATTACGCGGCGAAAGTTAAAAAACTCGAAGATGTGATTAAGGTAGATGATAAAGTAGAAGGCTGCCCGATGAATGCCGAGGCCTTCAAAACCGCGCTTTGGAAATATTTAAAATTATTTAGGATAGTCGAAAATGCATAGTGGAAATATAACAATTGAAAATATAACAAAAGTTGAAGGGACAGCCGGAATTGACGTTACCATTGAGAACGACAGAGTAACCTCTCTTAAATTTATTATTAAAGACTACCGTAGATTTTATACTGAGGCTGTGCTCGGAAAGCCGTTTATCGCGTCCCCGTCCTTTTTGTCGAGAATTTGTGGTACCTGTTCGGTCGCCCATCTATTTGCGTCCCTCGAAGCTATTGAAAAGTCGCAGGATATTAAACTGACCGAGCAAACGCGGTTGTTACGAAGACTGGCTTACGACGGGCTGATGATACGCGACCATGCTTTGCACCTTTACTTTTTTGTTTTGCCCGATGTTTTGGGCATTGATTCGATTTTGGATATCCCCGACACTCACGATGACCCCGGGCACATACTGCTTCACGACTCGTTTGATATAAAAAAGCTCGGGACCGACATAACCGACGTAATAATAGGAGCTGCAATTCACGCTCCGTATCCGACGGTCGGAGGTTTTCTAAGAACCCCCGATCCGGCTAAATTTCCGGCGTTAATAGAACGTCTGGAAAAAATTAGGCCTCAGGTTTTAAGAGGAATTAAAACTTTTTATGATTACAAACAGGAACTTTTAAGCGATTCGGACTTTTTATGTCTAAGAAACGGTGTGAGTTTTGATTTCATTGAAGGAGAAATTACAAACTCCGACGGTAAGGCTATTTCCGAAAACAATTTTCATGACTTCCTTAAATCCGTCGTCGTTCCCTACTCTCAATCGGAAGGATACGTATTCTCCGACGAACACGACAACTACCTGGTAGGTTCTCTGGCGAGAATTAATTTTAATAAAGACTTGCTTAATCCGAGAACCAAACAGGATTGTGCAGAATACTTAAATGTTTTCCCGTCTAAAAATGTTCATCATAATAATTTGGCTCAGGCAATAGAAATTCTTCAATGTGTGGACGACGCGCTTGATATTTTAAAAAGCATAAAAATAGTTGAGGAAAAGCCCGTCAAGATGCCAAAAAAGGCAGGTGTGGGGGTGGGAGTTGTAGAGGCTCCGAGAGGAACTTTGTACCACATGGCTAGAGTAAATGAAAAAGGAATGATTGAGGACTACGATGTTATTGTTCCAACTTCCCAGAACCAGATCAATATAGAAAAAGATTTGAAAAAATACTTTGCCGCAAATCTGGATAAGCCGGAAGATGTTTTAAGAGTAGAGGCTGAGAAAATAATCCGCGCTTACGATCCCTGCATGTCCTGCGCAACCAACTTTTTAAAAATTAACTGGATACGCAAGTAGTCTAATTTCTTCTCCATCGGAAGTCCTATTATCGTAACATTCCCGAGCTTTCCGAGTTTCTTTAGGTATTTTAGTTGAAATCCCAAATCAAAATCGTGAACGGAAACCGAACCGGTATTTATAAGTTTGTCGAGGTCAGTGTCTTCGATTAGAGTAGGCTCGTCTATCCCTTCGACAGCGTCCATTATGTAAACGTGCTCTTCGGGTTCAAACGGGAGATCGGCGTTAGGAGCAACCTCTGCAAACTCAATTTGCGGGAATATAGCACTCAACTTTTTTTGCGCGGTAAAAGCTTTGTTGTCTAACCCCAAATCTTTATTTCCGAATACATAAACTTTCATAGGCAACCTTTATTTTACAACACGTTTGCACTAAAATGATTGGCATAGACAAAAAGGCGCTCCAACTAAATTCAAGATTTACACTCCCCCCGAATTCATTAGGTTATTGCGGCAAGGATTCTGCCCCCGAAAAGTTTAAAGACTGCGTTATTAAAGGCAAGTGTGCCGGGGTTGAAGAGGAGTTTAAGCATTTTATTGTTTTACACCCGTATTTAAGGACTCTGTCTAAAATCACCGGTCTTCCGAAATTTTCTTATAAGGTTGTCGAGAGTTATTGGCTGGGAAACGACAAACTCCTTAAAGCAAAGAATAAAGACTACCCTACTTTATTGAACTTTTTTGTAAAACAAGGGGTTCCTGAATGGTTTGTGGCCGAGCTTAAAAAAAGTAAGCCGAATAAATTTATTCCCACCCACCTATTTCAGGTTTTACACGTAGGCGTCGGAAGGGCAAGCGGCTCGGTCCCGTATAATCTGGAATCTATTAATAACTGCATGATCCGTTGGGGGAAAGTTGAAAAAGTTAATAGGAAAACGGCTGTAGTAAATTTGAATTCGTTGAAAAAAGTTAGGGGCGGTTACAAGCGCACACTTATTACCGAAACTTTTCCGTTTGTTGAAGGATTTGTTCCCGATCTAAAAGTAGGGGACACCGTGACGGTTCACTGGAAACAGATTGTAAAAATACTAAGTGAGGAAGAGATTGAAAAAATAACATTTTGGACGGATAAAGTACTGGAAAGTATCGGTTGAAAAAGAAAAACCGGACTTTTTTGTAAAATCCGGTTTTGGGTACTACCTCACTTTGATAACAACGGGTTTTCCTACAGCACTCTCGAGTGTAAATAAAATATCAGATTCGAGTTCTTTCCAGGTAAATGCTGAATTCTTCTCAACATATAAGCAAAAAGGTTTCAGCGCTACCTGCTCGATCCCATCTATATCGTTAAGCTTCAAAATCAGGTTATGACCGATATAACCTACATTACTATCTTGAAGTAAGAATGGGTTCAGAGGAAATTCAAAAATTTCCATACCCGAGTCGGAAATACGTTCGTGGACGTTATACTGTCTGAAATTACGTCCGCCCACCCGTCTGTCGATCTTCACAACCAAAGTTTCGTGGGTACACATTTCTTCCCTCCTTATTTCATGGTATCGACGGTTGATTTATCGCCGTTATTTTTGAATAGTGGTAATTATAAACCGATTGAAAATAGTGTCTATAGGATAGTAGAAGTATCGAGTTTTGCTGTAGGTACGGAGTTTCGTGAGAATAGAGCCAGCCCCGCGACTATCAAAACAGTTTGTGCCGTCAGAGTAACATTCCAGCCATGGGTGATGAATATGGCGGAAAGTATATTAGTAATAAGAGTCGAAGAAACCAGAACTGAAGTTACTACAACCGCCGGAGCGTGCTTTAAAGCCCGGTACCAGGTTGTGGTGTAAGCCAGCAAAAAAAGCACGGTTAATCCGATTAAAAAATATTGTTGTCCGTTTAAATTTAAACTTTTTTGCATCACCTGAGGCACTGTAATTAATGTTGCGGACATAAGGACAACCGAACCTAATCCCATCCTGAAAGCCGTAACAATGTTTGAAGAAACAGTCGCTAAAACTTTTTTCGCGATAATATTTTCGACTGCCCATAAAACCGTTGCAACTAAAAGCATTAATTCTCCCTGAGAAAATTTAAAACCTTTAAAACCTCCGACAATAGTATTTCCCGCGAACAACATTAACACTCCCACAAACTGCCATTTAGAAACCTTCTCTTTTAATAACGGGATTGCCATCAGCATAACCCAAAACACTAAAGTTTTGTGAATAAGCGCGGCATTAATTGCGGGAGTTTGAGAAAGTCCGGTGAAATACAGATAGAAAGGGAGTGAACCTCCGACCAAACCGATTAGCACCAAATATCCTAGTTCTTTTTTTGTAAGGCGGACAATTTTCCTCCACTCTCCCGTAGCCAAAACTATGGAGATAATCAAAAAGGCAACTGCCAGATTTTTAACGGAGGTAAAATAAAGTGCGGGTTTAATGGCGTCAACGGCAAATTTGTTTACAAAAATGGAAATACCTGAAATTACAGCCGTAAGTAAGGCCAAATATATTCCTTGCATACTTTTTTTTGACATAAATCTATAACTAGTCAGGCCAAACCTGCTTACCGGTTTCGGTATCGGTTACGACAATTGCCTTTGTAGGGCATGACTGCGCGGCCATCAGTATGTTTTCGGCCTCGTCGGTTCCCTCTTCGATTACTACGGCTTTGCTCTTGTCGTCCAATTTAAACACAGAGGGAGATACAGCAACGCAGGATGCCGCACTTATGCAGGCTTCTCTCAGGACCTTTATTTTATATTTTCCGATTTGAATTTCTTTATTTTCCATTAGGTTATGTTAAAGAATTATTTAAACTTAGGCAACCTTCAGGTGTATTTTTTAAACAGCTCCCCGGCTGTGGCTCTGTCGACCGGTATTTCAATCAACGGTTTTTCTTTAATCTGCGAAATATTTTCTTCGTAAGAAGGTCTGTCCGACTTGTAAAAAATTCCCAAGGGTATTTTCTTTTCGCCGAACTCCGACGCTCTTTCCAGTGCCTTTTGTTTGTCCGACGGATTGTAACCTTCTTCAAGATAATAAATATTTTCGCGGTAAAAAGCGTGCGTGCAGACTTTATTAAATGTTACACAGGGTTGAAGAATATCTATCACCGACAAACCTTTGTGCTTGTTTGCCTCGACAATAATTTCTGTAAGCTTTGCCATATCTCCCGCGTATGCCCTGGCAACAAATGTAGCTCCTGAAATTATGGCTAATGCTAATGGATTAAACGGTTCATCGGGATTGCCCTGAGGAGTAGATTTAGTTTTGAAACCGTGCGCCGTCAACGGTGACGTCTGTCCCGTGGTTAATGAGTATAAGGAGTTGTCGTGAATAAGAACCGTCAGATCGTGATTTCTTCTGCAGGTGTGGATGAAGTGATTTCCGCCTTCTCCGAAACAATCTCCGTCTCCCGTGAATACAAAAACGTTCAATCTGTTATTTACCATCTTAATGCCGGTAGCAACAGGCAAAGCTCTTCCGTGAAGTCCTTCAAAAGAGTTTATTTTCACAAAGTTGACTATGTGGCCGTGACAGCCTATTCCGGCAATAATTGCGGTATTTGAACTGTCCCAACCTTCCTGAACGGCAGCATTTTTAAAGGAACTCCAGATATTTAAATCACCGCAGCCCGGGCACCAGTTTGGAGAGTGCGGTGTTTGTAAATCAGTCATCTTTGTCATTTCTTGCTCCTTATGTTATTAACCTTATCGATTATTTCTTCGGGGTAAATCTGGCGGCCGTCGTATTTAAGAAAACTTTCATTAATATTTATTTTTGTATTTTCTCTGATTAGTCTTTCCATCTGTCCGGTGTAGTTGCATTCAACGTTAAGAATGTATTTTGATTTAGACAACATTTCGGTTAGTGCTTCCGCGGGAAATGGGCTCATCCAGTTTATGTGTACGTAATTTACGTTTTCTAAACTTTTTAGAGCCTGAGTTATTGTTCCTTTGTTGCTTCCCCAGGAAACTATAGTTATTTCTGCGCTCTCCGGACCGAATAGTTGTGGTTTTTCCATATCCTGCTCTTTGCAGGTTTTGAGTTTGGTCATTCTTTTTTCCATCATTCTGTTTCTGTTATCGCTTTCTTCATTTGAGTAACCTTCTTCGTCGTGTTCATCGGAATTTGCGATAAAAAAGTTTCCTACCCCCGGTATTGTTCGTTGAGAAATTCCTTCAGGGTCTGACGCGTATCTTTTATAACCTTCTATTTTTTGCATGTTAAGTTTTCCGCGGTCTATCTTATATTCCGGGTATTCATAGAGAGGAAAACTTTGCGCGTTTTCACAAATATTCTTGTCGATTATTAAAACGACGGGTGTCTGATATTTATCGGCCAGGTTAAATGCTTTCATTGTAAGCTCAAAAACCTCTTTTGCGTCTCCTGCAGCTAAAACTATCCGTGGGAAATCACCCTGATGGGCGTTTAGTATCATTTGAAGGTCGCCCTGGTCGCTCCAGGTCGGTAAGCAGGTTGCAGGACCGGGACGCATTCCCTCTATAATTACCAACGGTGTTTCGGTCATCCCCGCGAGCCCGTAGCCCTCGGTCATCAGGCAGAAACCTCCGCCTGAAGTGGATGTCATAGCTCTTGCCCCGGCGTAAGATGCTCCGATTGCCATATTTATTGCAGAAAGTTCGTCCTCGGGTTGCTTATATATGTATCCGTACTTTTCCTGGTTTTCGGCGAGAACTGCGAGAATATTTGAAATAGGGGACATCGGATAAATTGCCGCGTATTGCAGTCCTGCAGAGATAGCTCCGAGGGCTACGCTTTCGTTTCCGTCAATTGCCATGTAGGGAACAAAATTACTTAGTGATTCTAAAGGACTTAAGGAATTCTTTAAATGCTGTTTGTAATTTTCCGTAACAAATTTAAAACCATTTTCAGCGGCTGTAACATTAACTTTTACTACCTCGTCTCCTTTGCTTCCGAACTCTTCCGAGATTAGGCCGTTTAGAATTATGAGGTTGCCGCCGAGAACTGCGGTAACGGCACCCAAAGCGACGGTGTTTATTAACAAATCAGAGTTTCCGGCTTCTTTAGCAATTTTGGATAACGGCACCCCGATTAAAGCTACAGTAGAAGGAACTTTGGATGTGTCGATTTTGGCTTCAGAGTCATATATTAGACCTGCTTCTCCTGCAAATTCAGTGACATGTTTGTTAATTGTGTCCTGGTTTAATGCGATAAGAATATCGTTAACTTTTCTCGGCGCCGTAACTTCTTCTTTGGAAATATTTACCTGTAAAACGTTATGACCGCCTTTAATTAAAGAAGGATATTCAATGTGGTTATATATGTGGTAGCCCGATCTAATAGCGAGTTTTGCAAGCATCAGTCCGGCAGATTTAACTCCCTGACCCGCCTCCGCTCCTATTTTTACGGATATTATTGTGTTAGGCATCGTATTTTTCAAAATAAATCCTGTCTTTGGGGCAACCGTTCCCGGTCAGGACTTTTGTAACATCATTAATCATAAATTTATTACCGCAAATGTACACAGCGCATTTACTTGCGTCAGGAAAGTCGTTTTTAACCAGCGGTGTGATAAATCCCGTGGCCCCTTTCCACGTTTTGCTTTTGTTGCATACAGCGATTTGATATTTAAAGTTGGAAAACTCTTTGGAAAGAGAATCCAGATAATCCTGCATAAACACATCCTCGCAATTATTAAGCCCCAGGTACAACGTAATATTCTTAGTTGTCTTTTCTACTCTAAGTAGATGTTCCATCATAAGTTTCAACGGCCCCAATCCGCTTCCTGTTGCCAAGAATAGTAAATTATCAGCGCCTTCGTCGGGTTTCAATGTAAAAGTACCGAAGGGACCAAGATAAGTCATGACGTCCCCTTCCTTTAAGGCTTCAAAGAATTTTGAACCGGGACCTCCGGGCGTCGTATCCACCAAAAGATTAAACTTTGTGGGCGAGGACTGCCCCGCTACCGAGTAACAGTTAATTCTGGTCGATGAAACCTTTACGCTTACATACTGCCCGGGTTTTAATACAAGAGGTTCTTCGGCCTCGAACTCAAGGTATCTCATCTTACCTGCCAGTACCTCGTTCTTAAGTGCTTTTGCTACTTTAAACTTCGGTCCGACAGGTTTTGGCTTGTTTAATTCTAATGTTACTTTTGTGTCGACCGCCCAGACGTCATTAATCGTAATAATGACCGGGTTAATTTCAATTTCCTGAATTTCAGGAGCGGACTCATAAAGTTTTTGAAGGTTAAATATTAGCTGATAAAGTTTTTCCAAAGCGTAAGGAGGCTCGGTGTCACTTCCCTTAAGAACGGAATATATTTTGGAGCCTTTCACCAATTCCTGAATGCTTGCCATGTCCAAAGGTAAAAGGTGAAGGTTTTTATCGGCGATAAGTTCAACTAAAGAGCCGCCCGCCCCGAATAATAAAACGGGACCGAATGTGGGATCTCTTTTTACACCCACCAAGACTTCTGCTCCGCTGGGAATTTCTTTTTGTATTTGAAATTGAACATGAGCTTTTATTTCTTCGTCCAAATTCTCTGTTTTTCTTTCCAGAGTGCTCCACGCATTTTCCAGCTGATCTTCGTTTCTAATATCTAAAATTACTCCTCCGAAATGTTTTTTATGTAAAAGCCCGGGTGAGGACAGTTTGAGTACAACAGGATATCCTATTTCGTTTGCGAATTTTTTAGCGTCTTTTAAATCCTTAGCAATTTTTGTACCGGGAGTTTGAATTCCCACGGACGAAATTACATTATCGGCATCTAGATTATCAAGGGCTTTTTGTCCCGCCGTTACGGCCTTTTGGAGTATCTTAGAGGTTTCGTCCGGGAGTATTTGCTTGTTCAAAAGACCGATGTCCGTCATTTCGCGCAGTATTTTTTCCTGCTGACTTTTGAATTTCCACATTGCTCCGATGACGGCAATTGCTCTTTCGGGGAATAAATATGAAGGAACCTTAAGATTGTTGAGAGCAAGTTCCCCCGCGGATACCATACTTCCTCCTATAAACGAACAGAAGACGGGCTTCTTATACTTTTTTGAAATATTTCCTATCATTTCGGCTGTCTTTTCTATCTGAGTCATCATTTGCGGTGTAAGAATGACCAGTAATGAATCGCACTTGTCGGTTTTCAAAACTATTTCAGCGGCGTTTGCAAAACGGTCTGCCAGAGCATCTCCTAAAACGTCTACGGGATTTAGCAAACTCGATGACCTGGGTAAAACTTCGGATAACTGCTTTTTAATTTCATCATCAATTTCAGCTATTTCGAGGCCCTCTTCTATTACCGCGTCCGCACTAATTACACCCGGACCCCCGGCGTTTGAAATAATGGCTACCCTCGGTCCCGCAGGAATGTCGTTCCATGCGAACGCTTTTGAAAGGTCAAAGAATTCTTCGAGGGTGGCGCATCTGTAGACCCCGGCTTGTTTTAATGCAACGTCGAGGATGTCATCGGCACCGGCTATTGCTCCGGTGTGAGACTGCATAGCAGACTTAGCGGCGTTTGTTTTTCCGGGTTTAATAATAAAAATGGGATCGTTTTTGGCGATTTGCTTGGTTAGTTTTAAAAATTGCTGGCCGTCGGAAATTGATTCCAGGTACATTCCGACCGGTTCAATTTTCCTCGGTGCTTCTACGGCAAGGCTTGAAATCGGTTCTTGCTCTTTACTCAAAAAATATTCCAAAACGTCGTTTTCGTTTATAACAGTCTTGTTTCCCATCGTTATGAACTCTGAAAACCCGACATTTACTAAAGAAAACCAGTCAAAGAGGCTGGTGGCAAGGGCGCCGGACTGAGAAATAAAGCGCAGGTTGCCGGGTTGGTCAGGAACTTTTGCGAAAGTTGCGTTAAGAGAAACTATATTATTTACAAATCCCAGGCAATTCGGGCCCAGCATGTTGATTTCATTTTTCCTGCAGACTTCCTCCAGTTGTTTTTCAAGCTCTGCTCCTTCGGGTCCGGTTTCTTTAAAACCTGCGGTTAAGGTAACGACATTTTTGATGCCCTTTTTAACAATTTGTTCCATTGTGGGAAGAACAAGGGCGACGGGAATAGAAATTATTGCCAGGTCCGGAACTTCAGGAAGATCCAAGACCGATTTGTAACATTTTATTTTGCCGATGGAGTCGGTGTTTGGATTTATTGCGTAAACCGTTCCCTGATATTTTGAATCTACGATATTTTTTAGGATTACCGCGCCCACTTTTTCGGGAGAAGCGGAAGCGCCGATTACAGCTATGGATTTGGGCGAAAAAAGACCGGCCAGATTCTTGGGCATTAGTTTAGTCTAGGCATTAATCGGAAAATCGTCAATCTTGTATGAGTTTAAAAATAAATAACAAATACGTGCTAAAATTTAAATCTATGAAACTTCAAAACAAAATCGCAATAGTAACCGGAGCGTCAAGCGGAATTGGTTTAGCAATCGCAAAATTATATCTTCAGGAAGGAGCAACGGTAATTTTCTCAGACATAAATGAATCGGGAGCGCAGGTAACAGAAGGTTTGGGCGAAAAAGCCTCTTTTATAAAATGTGATGTTTCCAAAGTCGAAGAGGTAACTCAATTAGTAGGGACAGTTGTAGAAAAGTACGGAAAGCTAGACATCATGGTAAATAACGCCGGTATCGGGGTTCTGGGCAGCGCTCTGGATTGTACCGACGCGGACTGGGCCAAAGTTATAGCCGTGAACCTTTCCGGAGTATTTTACGGAGTAAGAGCTGCTGCAAACGCCATGAAAGCTACAAATATCAAGGGCTCCATCATAAACATGACGTCTATTTTAGGAATTGTCGGGTTAGCGGGAACAGTTGCTTACAGTTCAGCTAAAGGCGGGGTGTCCAACATGACACGTGCATCTGCACTGGATTTAGCCTCATTAGGTATAAGAGTTAACGCCATCGCCCCCGGATTTATTAAAACAAACATGACCAAAGACGTTTTGCAGGATGAAGGATTCAAGGCCATGGTTAAAGCAAATACACCTCTCGGTTACGCAGGAGAGCCTGAAGATATTGCGTACGCCGCTTTATATCTGGCCTCAGATGAGGCTAAGTATGTTACGGGAATAATATTACCGGTCGACGGTGGTTGGACTTGTAGATAAGGCAGAAGTTTTAGTCCAAATAATTTTTCTTCAACTCCTCAAGCCATTTGTGGTATTCTTCGTGTTTCCCTGCCCCTATCACGTCTTCTTCAAATTTTTCGAATTGTTCTACCATTTGTTTTTGAGTATCGTTAGAAAGTTCTTTGTTTGCAATTGGGAAAAGTTCCCCATTTTCTTTTGCGATGTGTTTTGTTAAAAGTTGAACGTATTTTTCCATGTTTTCGGCCATCTCACGTGCAGCTGAATTTTCCTGTCCGTAATTTTCGAAAGCGGCAGAAATGTTCTTTATATATTCCCGCCCGGTTTTGTGCTCCTTGATAAGCTCACTTACAAACTCAAGATTTACCGGGTTCTTAGCTAATTCAGGAAAAAGCATATCCTCTTCTTTTCCGTGGTGACATTTATCAGCAAAATTTATGAGAAACTCGAGAATCTTATTTAAATCTTCTTTTTTAACCTCGTCTCCGGCGTTTAACTTCTCAGACACTTTGCTCATGATGCTTAGCATCAACATAATTCCGCCATGCTCTTCTATTAAGTCTAAAGTTGGTGTTTTCATACCTTTAATTTAACAGAGATAACGGCGGTGTTCAATTTAACCTACATAATTTTTTCGTAAAGCTTCAAGAACTTTTACTAGAATTTACATTGTCGTAAAAGTTGAAGTACGTGTACTATATCAATAACTACAACTTTGTGGTATAATCTGCCCATAAAGAAATCAATTTTCCCCATCATAGCTATCCTGGCTTTCCTCGTATTGGGCATTTATTATGTTTTCCAGTATCAAAAATCAACGACCCCTGTAGTAACTCCCGTGGTTAAAGCTCCTATTGTAGCTAATAGCGCTCCCGCTCCAGTAGTTGTAGCACCCAACCTCCTTACAGATAAAGTAATTGACTTAAACGGCACTTCGCTTGTTTCAGTACCTGCAGACCTTTTAAATAATACAGCTGTGGTAGATCTCAACCTAAGCAACAACTTAATAACTACCCTACCTTCACAGATACAGGCGTGGGTAAATCTCGAAGCATTCAGAATAGGTAATAACAAGTTAACCGCGTTACCTGCAGAAATAAGATTTTTCACAAAATTAGCAGTTCTGGACGCCAGCAACAATGATATTACCGGAGTGCCCGCTGAAATCGGTCAGTTAACGAACCTTAAAGAGATTGATTTATCGGATAACGGTATTACCGAGTTCCCGAACGAGATATTAAAGCTTACAGGTTTAGAGACCTTGGATATTAGAGGAAATCCTGTAACAGCCGCTCATCTTAAACTATTACAAGACAACCTAACTGATACAGAGATACTATTCGAATAGACACCGGAACTGTAAGGTAGTTTAGGTCTGCATTTTCCAAACTCAAACTGTCCTAGTTGAAAGTATCGCAGGAAGATGCGCTGCTCCAAAATGTTACATGGACCAGCAGAATAATCGCCAGGATTATATAAATGCTCATAAACCGACCTTAACAGAGATAAAGTAGCTAATAACCGATACTGATGCCGCCAGTACTGTTCCCCATAACAAGTCGACAATAGTAACAATGAGAGGCCAGTCTTTTAGGGTCGCCAAATTTGTTAAATCATATGTAGCGTAAGTAATAAGTCCGAAAAGGGCGCCGTACATTAGGGCGTGGGACCATGAATTATCTTGCATAGCCGGAGCTATTACGAATAGCACCAACCCGACAATAAATAGTAAGTAGAAGATTATTGCGGCCGGCCAAGTTACATTTGTTTTCATTAGGAATCCTATGTTTTTGGCATAGAAGTTTTTAGCTACCAGTCCAAGCCAGGCCATGTCGATTATGAAAAATATTGGTAAGGCGATTAGGTATAGTTTTAGAAACATATTTATCCTTTATTTAAATAAATAATAGTTAGGACTAATAGGATTTTACTATAGTGAGCTATGTCTAAGGTGTCGACGAAATATTCCAAGCGTTTTTAGTTTTGATGCTCAATGCTTATTAAATCTAGTCCTGCGTGGGTTATAATGACGCAATCCCCAACTTTAAAACCATTCCCACCTACTAACTGTGTTTGCTCACTGGGATAAAAATACACTTGGTCTCCAGTACCCCACTCCATACCGATTCTATTATTTGAATACTCTGCTATACGACCGGTTACCCTCCTTAATATATAAGAATATGGGCCATACTGAGGTTTTAAAATTTTAAGCGTCCACCCTACTTCTAAGAAGTTGTTTTCCAGGGAAAGCTGTGGAAATTTATCTTTATTTTGAATGACTATATCTAATACCCTATCAGTAGTCCCCAACTGGTCTTTTGATATGCTTAGTAGAGTGTCGCCTTTTTTGACGGTATAGTCCGTAAAATAAGCATCTGTAAAAAGTTTTCCCTTTAAAGGACAATCGTATTTAACTAATTGATTTGAATTGACAGGCTCACTTAGTTTGGATTTTATAACTTCGGCAATTTTGTTGGAAGCTAAGACGGTACCAAGTAATAACAAAATTAGGGCAACTATTTTTAAAAGTAGATTCATACATGTATTCTAAGCACAGACGTACCATAAAATCTAGTAAATAGATATTTTTGATGCGCCACTTTACTACGGGATGTTTTCATTTAAAAACATAACTTTTGGGTTACTCTAATGGTTACGCATGAATCTGCGTAAACTTCGGAACCGTAATCCAAAAAACACTTCCCTTAAAATCCCCCGGCGACGAATATCCGACTTCGCCACCCATAGCCTCAATATATATTTTCACTATATACAACCCTAAACCGGAACCACCGGTAATCTCGGATTTTTCATAAGACCGTTGTCCCTTACCAAATTTTTGAAAGAGCTGGGGGACATCTTCGGGTGAAATGCCCACACCGGTGTCGATAATGGAGATTTTTATATAATTACCGGCGTTTTCGACATTAACCTTAACTTCTCCCTCTTTTGTGAATTTAATGGCGTTTCCCACCAGATTGACGATACACTCTTTAAATTTGTCGTCATCGTAGTAAGCGTCCGTTTCAAGAGGTAAGGTAGAAAAGTCGATTTTAAACCCGATGTTCTTTTCTTTGGCTTTCAGATCAAATCCGGTGAGACCTTCCTGAATCGATGAGATGATTTTCCCTGCTTTAAGGTTAAAGTTAAGTTTCCCCTGCTCCAATCTGGAAATGTTAAGCATGTCGTTTACCATCGCTATCATTGTTTCCGTGCTGGCGGCTGTTCTTTCGGCATATATTTTTTGTTGGTCACCTAAAGGCGATTTTTGGTCGTTTAGAAGCATCCAGAGGTAGCTTTTGATGATGGTTAAGGGTGTTCTGAGTTCGTGTGAGGCCAGAGACAGGAAGTCGTCTTTGGTTTTGTCGAGCAGGATTTCTTTTGTGATATCAGAAATTGTAATTAAACACTCGGACTCGTCGGCGTGTATTTCTGATTGAATAACTGAGAAACGCACATTTACAAAATAACTGGTAGAACTTCCTTTTAAGACAAGCCCCGATAAAATAGGCGTTATCTGCTGCGGGAGGAAGCAATACTGTTTTAAGTCCACACGCTCGTTTTTTTCATTCTCTATTACAACAACCTCTTCCATTTTTTTACCAACAGCAACGGATTCCGGGAGACTAAGCATATTTTCTAAAGTGTGATTGAAAATCGTAATGTTAAAATCTTTGTCTACCGCAAAAACCCCTTCGGAAACGTTATATAAAAGATCTTCGGCACGCTTTCGTTCCTGTAGCAGCTCCCGGTTTCTTTTATAAATTTCCTCAGCTATACTCTGGGGTTTCACATCCGCAGTTGTAGGCATTATTAAAATTATACCTTTTTGGAAATGGTTGACTACAGTGTTATTTACAGTAACATTTTAAGGTATGGGGGTATCTGCCCAATCTGCACCGAACAAGAAAAAAGCCTGGGAAAGCGATCTTTTGACCGACAGATTCAACACGCATAAGCCTATGGACGAGATTCATCCTGACGCGGCAGTGAATATATATGTGGGCTGGCCCGCTTTATTTGAACAAATCAAATATCAATCCGAATTTTTAGGTGTAAAATCCTGCAATATTTTGGATTTTGGTTGTGGTGCCGGAAATTTTTGTAAACAACTCCACATTATGGGCCACAAAGTAACCGGTATCGATCACTCTGAAGCTCTCCTGGAAATTGCCCGTGCTCACTCACCTACAGAAATTACATTTATAAACAATTCAATTCTGGATGATAAAAATGCTCTATTACACCTCGAAAATAGAATGGACGTAATCACCTCAATCCACAGCTTTGACTGGATTGAGGACACAAAAATTGTGGTTTCGACTTTAGCAACGTTTATGAAAAAAGACGGAATATTTCTCTTTACCATTTTTCCGAAATCTCATGTTAGGGACTCAATAAAAATCAACGACCTTTTCGAAAATTTTGATTCTGCCGAAAACCCCACAAAAGGTTTTGCAAATTTTGACGGAGTTAAGGTTCCGGCATTTATCAGAGACCCTGCTTATTACGATGAAGTCTTTGAAGGTTTAGGTTTTGAAAAACTATTAGAATTTTACCCGCCGTTTCCTAAATCCTTTTTCGACAGATATAAATGGCAGGGCTCCAAAAAGCCCGAAATGCTAATTCTGGGGTATAAGAAGTCTTAACTTATTGTATATTTCTTCAAGAATTTTACCGGCACATACGTCATTTTTGTTGTCCTGAGGCCTAAAATGCCCGTATCCTGCTCGTGGTTTAAAGTCGGTATTCCCCTCGCATGAAAGTATTTTGAAGTTTCGTATTCTATAAAGTAGGACGAGTGGGCATAGTTGTTATCGGCAAGTCCGAAGTGTCCCATTGCTACCTGAGGTGTAACGATCTCGTTAAATGTGAAGGCGATAAATTTATTTTCTACATATAACCCGAGTAAAACGCAGTTAAAACTTTCTGAAAAGTTCATAAAGTTATTTATTATTTCTTTTTCTTCGGCACATTTTTCTTCGTCAAAGTTTTTTGAGACACACCAGTCTTGTGTCAGCTTTAACACCGCGTCTTTAACTTCCCGGTTGCTTCGGTCAAGTTCTTTTATTTCGTAATTTGAATATCTTAAAGTGAATCCGTGCACATTTTTTCGAAGCGGCTTAAAATCCGAACCTTCAAGTTTGGTAATCCTCTCCGTCGAAAGAATGTAGTCAAAACTATCCCGGTCCTCGGTTATTTTAAATTCGCCTTTATTTTGTAACCCCATAACGACGGGTTCCGGAACCATGCTCAACTGCCCCGCCTCATTAATTAATTTTGAAACGGTCTCATCTAAACGAGAATTACCGATAATCGAGTGAATAAATCCGTCGGTTAGATAGTCTTTCATGCGCAAAACCAGATTACCGTTTAACAAACAATAAGAATTGTGCCCGCCGCTATTCCAGGACAAAAGACTCAGAAGGTTAAAATCCGAGTAAGTTTCGAATTTTGCCAGGTGCTGCGCGAATACTTCTCTGTCCTCTATACCTATTTTTTTAAATCCCGGGTATTCTGCCGTGTTCATCATAAATTAAAGGATATCACATATACTATTGACACCGTTATTGTCAGTCTATACCATAAAATTAAGTAATGAGAAGCAAAATTGCACTCAAATCTTTAGTGATCGGATTATTTTTAGCTTACAGTTTGTGGTGGCTGTATATCCTTCTCGCTGCCGGCCCCGAAGATTCAATCAGAGACTACTTTAGCGACAGTTATGGAATTGTAGCCGGTTTGGGCGGCTTTTTGGGCCTGATTTTTGCCCACAAATGGGACGGTTGGAAAAGTTACGTCGGCAAATCTCTTATACTTTTCTCTTTGGGATTGTTTTTTCAGTTTTGTGGTCAGCTCAGCTACTCAATCGAATATTATATATACGGAATTGAAAACTCATACCCCTCTGTCGGAGAGGTTTTCTTCTTTTCGAGTATTTTCTTTTACATTTTTGGTGTCTGGTTCGTAGCAAAGTCAGCGGGAACGACTATTTCAATCAAAGGGGTGAAGAAAAAGTTGATTGCGTACGTTTTCCCATTACTAATGATTGCGTTCTCATATTTCATGTTCATAAACGGCACGGATTTTGAATCATACGGACTTATCGCCAACATCCTTACTCTCGCTTACCCGATAGGTCAGGCAATTTACGTTTCAATGGCAATTTTGACTTCCTACCTCGCCTTTAACTTGGTAGGTGGAGCCATGAGAAGAAGAGTCTTTTTTATACTTTTCGCCTGTATATTCCAATACGCCGCAGACAGCACTTTTCTTTACAAAACTATACAAGAAACGTGGATGCCCGCAGATATTAGCGAGTATATGTTTGTCGTCTCATACTTTTTAATGTCTATGGCCTTCATCGACTTTTTGGCAGCGTATGAATTCCTCCAGGGAAGAAAGAAATAATGCAGCCCGAAAAACTTATTGCAGAAATAATAAAAGAACAGAGTTTGATTATCGGTGAAAAGCTCGCAAAAAGCCGTGCAGAAGATACGGGTCTTGTTTCTTTTAGCTCCTCCCGGATAGAAGACGTAACTTTGGGAGCGGCAGAACCCACGCAAATTATTCAAAAGCTCGTTGACTCTTATATGGAAATCTTCGGAAAAGCCTCTGTTGAGGTATGTGTCGGGGTTATGAGAAAGCACCCCATTGTTGAAATTAACAATTTGGTTCCCGAAACGCTTAAGGCCAGTTTGTGAAAGAAATTCTAGGCTTCACATTTGTAATATTATCCGCATTTCCCATGGGTTTTGCCGAGGGCAAGATAATCGATATGAAGTCCGAATATACCTTTATTAAGGTAGCACCGTTGGTACTGCTCTACCTGATCGGTTTTGCTCTGTACTTAGCCGGATTTATGCAAATTCCCACGAAGATAGGTTTTATTATAGGAATATGGGAAATTTCCGCGGTTTTAATCGGCGTGGGTGTAGCTATATCAAGTCACAATATAAAAATCGATTCTGTTTACATGTTTTGGTTTACGGTTTTAGTTGCTTCGACATACGTATTGGGTTTAGCCGCCGATAAAATATTATCGCGGGCAGGAATTGAATAATATGGAACCTGAAACACCTAAAAAAATATTACTGGTAGAAGACGACATGGATTTGAGAACAGTATATTCAACTGTTTTAATAAGCGCAGGTTACGACGTACAAATAGCAACCGACGGTGTGATGGGACTGGACATGATAAAAAACTCGGACTGGGATCTTTTATTGCTGGACATCGTCCTTCCACGTGCAGACGGAATAGGAATTCTAAAGAAAATTTCCGAGGAGAAGTTGAAAAAAGGAAAAATAGTTGTGCTGACCAACCTTAATAATGACAGTATTATTACCGCCGCTTTCGATTACGGCACCGACGGTTACCTTATAAAGTCAGAGATCACGCCGGGGAAGTTGGTGGACGAGGTTGAGGGGTTTTTGGTTTAGGAATCGGTTTTTAAGAGAATTAATGAAGTCGTTGTTACGTTGTCCGGGCGTTACTTAAAATTTTTTATCCCCGGTATTATAAGTTTCAAAATATGCCCGTTGGTAAAAAAACCTCTTTGGGATTTTGGTCCGGAGAGGTTAAACATAAATTAAAGATTTTCCGCGCATTTTTGACACATGCCTTCGTATATATGTTCTTTGCATGTCAGTTGTCCGCACCTTGCACATGAATAAAGGTCACGGGGGAGATTCCAGTTTGTTTTCCTTGAAAATAAAATAACTTTTCTATTTAGGCACTGTCAGTTCGATACACCCGGGTATAACTGTTAGTTTATTTTCTTTATTTTGGCGGTGCGTGTAATCTGAACACCGTGTTTTGTGCTATACTGCAGGAAATAAATCGGAGAGAAAGCACAGTCAGCAAATCTTACAAAGAAGGAGGTGAGAGAGGTGTCACGGTATGCTGGTCCTGACGACGAAGACGATGACGACGACTTTGATTACGATGAAGATTGTCCGGATTCCGAAGACAACGACGCTGACGGTATCGGAGACGATGGCGTGGATGATTACGGCAACGACGATTCCGATGACAGCGAAAGCGAACAATAATATTTTTCGCTTTTGTATCAAACTAACTGGACAGCAACTAAATCTCTAAAAATGATTTTTGTTGTCCAGTATCTCTATAAGATTTATGAAAAACACCATTAAACTCGAAGATTTCCAAGTAACCTTACAACGAAAAATTTCTCCAAAAGGCACTAAATTTGTACATTTTTATAAACCGGGCGCCCCTATCGCTATTACTATATCCTCCAGAAGTGGCTCCCGCTTTGATCCTCCGGGCAAATCCGGTCTGGCACATTTTGTGGAGCACGTAGTTTTAGACGGTACTGAAAAATACAAAAACAAAAAAGACCTTTCTCTTTGCTTTGACGACTTAGGTGCTTCGTATTCTGCAAGTACGGGGCCGGAATATACAAAATTCGACTTTCTCATCGCAAAAAAAGAGCACCTTAATTTTGTGGCTGGCGTAGTGGACCAAATATTTAATAAGCCGCTACTGTCGCAAAAGAGTATAGATCTAGAAAAGAAAATAATTAAAACCGAAGTGTCGTCAAAACTTGATAACAACAAAAGAGTTTTATCTAATAACATGAAAAAACTCATGTACGGCGATAATTGCCTTGCCTATAACATCTCAGGTACGGAAGAATCTATAGAAACAATCAATAAAGACGATTTACTATCTCATTTGAAAAATGTTTTTTTTCAGGATATGACAGTTGTCTCGTGCGGAAGTTGTGATGTTGAGGATATTTATACATTATTTGACCCTGTTATAAATAACGAAAAACAGAGCCATACTTTAACTACGCCGCAGATATCAATAGGAACGAAACACGGTTCCTTTAAAATGGCTGATCAGAAGCTTATCTACTGTATGTTTACGTTTCCTACTTGCGGCATGTCTTCTGACGACGACGTTGCGTTAAATGTATTATCTGCATATCTAGGCAGACGCAGGTCGTCATTGTTAAGTGAAATCCTCAGGTACGATGATGGATTACTCTATTCTGTTACATCCGGTAACAGCAGGTTCTCTGACACGGGATACTTTTTTATTAAGATGGCTATGAAAAAGGAAAACTTGCCCACGGTATTTAATAAGATTAAGGAAGTTTTAGCAAACCTCCAAAAAAACGGAATTCCAAAAGAAGCCCTTTCCGTTATTAAAAACAAGGTAGTGAACGCCGGCATAATTTCCACTCAAACCGTGCAATTTTGGGCTGACACACAGTTTTACAGAGAATTGCTGCTAAAAGATAATAATTATTATTACGCGGACTACTTAAATGAGATTAGCACTATCTCCAAAGGTGAAGTGGATAGGGTTGTAAATAAGTATATGTCTTTTGACAAGATGTTTTTTTACGCGGTAGGGAATGTTGAAGAGGGCGAAATCGATAGTTTGTTTAATTTTAACAATGAGTGATGTTGATAGTAGGTATGTTTGAGATACTTGTGGTTTAAAAGTAGGGTTTCGAAGCCTGGTTGACAGTGTAGGAGAAAGTCGGAACTTTTTCTAGTCCCCTTTAACAAAGATGGGCGCAGCATTCAGCCTAATCTTTAGATTCAGAAATAAACCTCAAGTGTGTTTTCAACAATATATCGTTAATCTCCTCCCACTCAGCACAGTCAGCAATCTCTACGTGGCTTTTTAGATCCGTCATTTCCTCTTGTGATAAGTCCAAAGATACCCACTTTTTGTTACCATCCTCAACTTTTATCCACGCGTGATCAGGCGAGGCTGGGGTAGTTCCGTGCACCTTTTTTACTTTGTAACCTAGGTGTCTTAACATTTCAGATGCGATGTTGGTAACAGCGCCACAACTCCCCATCTTAAGTGCAAACGCTATTTCTCCGGGAGTGAACCTTGATTCTAAAATGCTGCAGGGATGGTAGACTTCCGAAACTAGGTTTTTGTTTATGTACGCTTGAATTTTTTTTGCAATTTCTATAACG